>Ga0157371_10000991_pt1 | contig 31396 bp, 26 predicted proteins | sample C45metaG_FD_113462 | JGI IMG/M metagenome (GOLD analysis project Ga0157371, IMG submission 113462) | Corn rhizosphere microbial communities from Kellogg Biological Station, Michigan, USA - C4-5 metaG | ecosystem: Host-associated > Plants > Roots > Rhizosphere > Soil | place: USA: Michigan... | reverse complement strand
CAGTTTGTTCCATTAAATGAAATAATTTATGGGGTTTGTGTTATGCTCCGTTAAACGGATTGCAAAGTTAGGAAATTTTTCTTGAATAATATCTATCAACAAATTAGATGTAAATTGTTCACTCTCAAAGTGTCCGATATCAGCGATCACCAATTTTTCATCAGCATCGAAAAACTCATGATATTTAAAATCAGCAGTTACAAAGGCATCTGCTCCTGCTGCGATGGCTTCTTTAAGCAAAAAACTGCCCGATCCGCCACAAACAGCTACCTTTTTAATCCTTTTAGGAAGCAACCTGGTATGTCTTATTACCTCTGCATCCATCCTGTCTTTAACCAAATGCAGAAAAGCCCTCCCTTCCATCTCCTCTTCAAGCCAACCTACCATTCCAGCGCCAACAGTGTCCAAACGGTTCTCTAATGGATAAATATCATATGCGACTTCTTCGTAAGGATGATTTTCAAACAACGCCAAAAGCACCTTTCGTTCATCCTGAGCTAAAAAAACAGTTTCTATCCTTATTTCAGGTTCATGATGCTGAACTCCCTTTTCGCCAACAAACGCATTAGTGTCATCACCGCCCTTAAACGTTCCGGTGCCCTCAGTATTAAAACTGCACTCGCTGTAATTATTAATATGCCCTGCTCCGGCCTCAAACAGGGCCGATCTTACCTCTTCCGCCTGCGCAACCGGACAAAATGTCACCAACTTTTTTAAAAGGGATGCTTTCGGGCTCAATATTTTAATGTTCTTTAGCCCCAAACGTTGACTGATTACGCCATTTACTCCATATTTTACATGATCAAGATTAGTATGAATAGCATATAGGGCAATATTGTGCCTGATAGCTTTTAATACAACCCGTTCTACATAATTTTTTCCTGTAAGCTTTTTTAGCCCCTTAAAAACTATGGGGTGATGCGTTATAATCAAATTGCAGTTCTGGGCAATGGCCTCATCTACAATAACCTCTGTGCAATCAAGCGCAACCAGAGCCCCCCGGATGTCCAGATCAGGACTTCCAATCAGCAACCCTGAATTATCATAATCTTCTTGATAATTCAATGGCGCAAACTCTTCCAGATGCTTTATTAAAGTTGCTAATCTCATAAGCTGTAAATTTACAATATGGGTAACAGATTTTCATTCTAAAATAAAAAGAGATTGTATTTATTGTACAATCTCTTTCTTTCACGTAATTCTGAACTATAGCAAAACTATTGAATATTTCCCATTTTTACCATCTGTAAACTTTCAAATACCATACGTTGATTGTATTCAAAAGCAAGGTTCTTATGATTTATTAAATCGATAATAGTTCCTATAAAACATAGCCCAACAGTAAAGAAATACAGTACACCCATACCAATCTGATTAACCAGAAATCTTGGCAATCCGGGCACAAAGAATCCTAAAATGCAATACAGCACCATATCATCCGGATTTCTTCTTTTATTCCCGTAAATCATTAAAAAACCTCTCAACTGTTGTTCACTAAATCCTGTAGTTGCAGTCTGCAAGTACGAATATTCCTGAGGCGTGATACCCGGTAGCGTCATAAATGGTGAATCAAACATATCCTTCCTCCTTATATTTTAAAATTTTATTTCTTTTAACACTTAATTTTATCAGTACAACAATCCTGTATATAATAATAAGCAGGGCAGGTATTCCAAACCAATGGAGCTTAATGCTCTCTGCAATATTACCATGAAACAGCTGCGTCAAAGCTCTTCCAATTCCACATCCCGGACACCAATCTATCCCCATGTTTGCCAGCGGACAAAGGGTAAAGTGATGCTCCTGGCCATGTACCTGCGGTTGCGCAAATCCCAGTAACACTAAAGCCGTTATCCAAAAAATGAGTTCCAGTGGTATGCGGCTCAGCATTTTCATGTTATCCTCTTTTCATTTTAGATTGATTAATAGATACTTTGTTACATCTAAAGCTAATCATAAATCTTACATTTGTATTGTGAACATCCGCGACCTTATTAATCGATACAAAACAGATGAACGCATTGTAGCATTGGCAAAAGCCCTTAATACGGGTAAAGGTAATAAACTTCAACTAAAAGGCCTAGTTGGTTCTGCCGATGCAACAATTGCAACCGCAACCTATTTTCTGCTCCATAAACCAATATTATTTGTGTTACCGGATAGGGAAGAGGCTTCTTATTTTCTTGCCGATCTGGAAAGTATTCTGGACAAAGAAGTACTTTTATTTCCTTCTTCCTTCCGCAAAGCATTTGAATTTACACAGGTCGATACCGCAAATGTTTTGGCCAGAGCCGAAGTGCTGAATGAATTAAACCATCATTCTGAATACGGAAAAATAGTAGTTACATACCCCGAAGCCCTGGCAGAAAAGGTGATAAACCGCTCTATTCTAGAAAAAAACACGCTTGAAATTAGCCTAGGCATTAAATTAGGCATCGATTTTATAAACGAATTCCTGATCGATTACGATTTTAACCGAACAGAGTTTGTTTACGAACCGGGGCAGTTTTCAATCCGTGGAGGGATAGTAGATATTTTCTCTTTCTCACACGACCTGCCTTATCGTATTGAATTTTTTGGCGATGAGATTGAAAGCATCAGAACCTTCGAAATAGAAAGTCAGCTGTCAGTAGAGGACGTAAAAACACTCACCATTATCCCAAATGTTCAATCAAAATACCTCACAGAAAGCAACATTAGCCTGCTTGATTATATAGAAAAAGACACTCAGCTTTGGTTTAAGGATGTGGAATTTACCCTCGACATTGTCAAATCCGGCTATAAAAAAGCCGTAGAGCTCTGGAAAGCTTTACCGGTAAAAGAAAAAGAAGAAAATCAGGACTGGATTGATCCCAAATTTGCTTTTACCGACGAAAAGATGATGGCCGATATGCTGCAGGATTTTCTTCTGGTCGAATTTGGAAAGCAATTCTTTTATAAAACAGAACATGTTTTTCAATTCGAAACCAAACCTCAGCCGTCCTTTAATAAAGATTTTAACCTGCTTATTCATAACATTAAAGAAAATGAAAAGCAAGGCATTCATAACTTCATTTTTAGTTCATCAACCAAGCAAACGGAACGTTTATACGCCATACTAGACGATATAGACAAAACTGCAAAGTTTACTCCGGTAAACATCCCTTTAAGAGAAGGATTTGTTGATGCAGAACAACATGTGGCCTTTTATACAGACCATCAGATCTTTGATCGTTTCTACAAATACAAGCTCAAAAGAGGCTATCAGCGTAGTCAGGCAATAACTTTAAAAGAACTCAGAGACTTAAAACCAGGTGATTTTGTAACCCATATAGACCACGGAATAGGTAAATATGCAGGTTTGGAAAAGGTAGAGGTAAACGGAAAAACACAGGAAATGATCAGGCTGGTATATGCCGATAATGACCTCCTTTACGTAAACATCAACTCACTAAACCGCATTGCAAAATACAGCGGAAAAGATGGTACCGCACCTAAAATGAACAAGCTGGGTACCGAGGCATGGGACAAGCTTAAAAAAACCACCAAAAAAAAAGTTAAAGACATAGCCCGCGACCTAATTAAGCTGTATGCCTTAAGGAAATCGCAGGTCGGTACCGCATTTGATCCGGATGGCTATCTTGAAACAGAACTTGAAGCCTCTTTCATTTACGAAGATACTCCCGATCAGGAAAAGGCCACCAGCGATGTTAAAAGGGACATGGAAGCCCCGCATCCCATGGATAGGCTTGTGTGCGGCGACGTAGGTTTCGGCAAAACTGAAATCGCTATACGCGCTGCCTTTAAAGCTGTAGCAAATGGCAAACAGGCTGCAGTATTGGTGCCAACTACTATTTTGGCACTACAGCACTTTAAAACCTTTTCTGGCAGGCTAAAAGGATTCCCATGCAATGTAGACTACATTAATCGTTTTAAAACCAACAAACAGATAAAAGATACGCTTGCTGCTGTTACAGAAGGCAAGGTAGACATCATTATTGGTACACACCGTTTGCTAAGCAAGGATGTAAAATTTAAGGATCTGGGCATCATGATTATCGATGAAGAACAGAAATTCGGTGTAGCATCAAAAGAAAAACTGAAGGCCTTAAGGGTAAATGTTGATACCTTAACCCTTACGGCAACACCAATTCCTCGTACCCTCCATTTTTCGTTAATGGGGGCAAGGGATCTTTCAATAATGAGCACGCCGCCACCAAACAGGCAGGCTGTAAATACAGAATTACATGTTTTTAACGATAAACTGATCCAGGATGCTGTTCAGTTTGAACTGGATAGAGGCGGGCAGGTATTCTTTATCCATAACCGCGTAAACGACCTTCCGCAGTTGGGTGGCTTAATACAACGTCTGGTTCCAAAAGCACGCATAGGCATAGCTCACGGACAGCTTGACGGTGATGCCCTTGAAGATGTAATGCTCGATTTCATTAACGGGGAAAAAGATGTGCTGGTTGCCACAACAATTATTGAGGCCGGCTTAGATATACCAAACGCAAACACCATTATCATTAACCATGCGCATATGTTCGGGTTAAGTGATCTGCACCAAATGCGCGGCAGGGTAGGCCGATCCAACAAAAAAGCTTTCTGTTACCTGCTTAGCCCTCCGCTTTCAACCCTAACTTCCGAAGCCCGTAAAAGACTTAGCGCAATAGAAGAGTTTTCGGACCTTGGTAGCGGCTTTAACATCGCAATGAGGGATTTAGACATCCGCGGCAGCGGAAACTTATTAGGAGCAGAGCAAAGTGGCTTTATCGCGGAAATAGGTTTCGAAATGTATCATAAAATATTAGACGAAGCCATTCAGGAGCTAAAAGCCGATGAGTTTAAAGGCTTGTTTAAAGATGAACCTGAGCGCCCATTTGTTACTTTTACTCAAATAGACACAGATTTGGAATTGTATATTCCTGATGATTACGTAACCAATATTACCGAAAGGTATAACCTATATACCGAACTCTCTAAAATAGAGAACGAGGCACAGTTAAAAGCATTTGAACTGAGTTTAAAGGATAGATTTGGCCCCGTTCCAAAGCCTGTTAAAACAATGCTTAATGTATTGCGCCTGCAATGGGTAGCTAAAAAACTGGCTTTCGAAAAAATAACCTTCAAGAAAGGCACTTTGCGTGGTTATTTCATAACAGATAAACAATCTTCTTTCTTCGATTCAACAATGTTCAATAAAATATTGCACTTTGCACAAGTCCACCCTCGACTATGTAACCTAAAGGAAGTTAAAGACAGCCTAAGAATTGCTTTTGATAACCTTAACACAGTTGATGAAGCAGTTGAAATGCTCGAAATGGTGGTTAATTAATTTAAAGCGCAATGAATCCTCAAATACTGAAAGATCTGGTTACCATGCAAATGCCGTTTGGCAAATATAAAGGACGTATTTTATGCGATCTGCCAGAGTCTTATCTGATCTGGTTTCATAAAGAAGGTTTTCCGCCAGGTAAGCTCGGCGAAATGATCGCGACGCTTTATGAAATTAAGCTCAATGGCTTAGAATATCTGCTTCAGCCATTAAAGAACCCGAATCGTTCCGTTTAAGTCCACGTTGAGTCCACAGTGAGTCCACGTTAAGTCCACCTTTTTTCTAGAAATAACGTGGACTTACCATGCAATAAACATTGACCCGTTCTGGATTCAGTTAGAATCCTCTCTAACGTATTAAAAGATACAAATAGGTATAAACTACCGGGGCGGCAATCAACAAGCCGTCAAAACGATCTAAAAGACCTCCGTGGCCTGGCAAAAATGAGCCCGAATCTTTAACATTCAGGCTTCGTTTGAGCATGGATTCAACAAGATCTCCAAGAGTACCAAAACTTGCTATTAAAAGCGCCATTCCGGCCCATATCCAGTTGTTTAATTCTGTAAATTGCAGTGAGATAAGATAAGATACAAGCACGCTTGTAAACATTCCCCCAAAAAAACCTTCCCACGATTTTTTAGGCGAATGACGTTCAAAAAGCCTTGTTTTTCCAAATTTCATCCCAAAAAGATAAGCTCCGGTATCATTTGCCCAAAGCATTAACAGAAAGGATAGTGGTAAATGAAAGCTGTATTCAGTGTTTCCGGTTAAAAAGGCAAGAGAGTAAAAGAAACAAAATGGCGTTGTAACATACACAAACCCTACAAATGTATAGGATATATTGGCGAAGGGTATTTTGTCTTTTTTATAAAGTTCACTTATAAATACTGAAAATAAAAGCGGTATTAAAAGCAAAAGGTATTTGGTTTCAAACTGCAGATAATGGTATCCGGCAGTCATTAAAAATATTAATGTAGCAGCAAAAAGTGCAATATTTCTGTGTGGTCTTATTCCGGCTGTTTTAATCAGTTTAAAGAATTCAAATAGTGCGGCAAGGCTCAAAAGCAGATAAAAAAAAGTAAACGTATAACCACCTAAAAAGATGGACCCCAACATCACTATAGTAAAAAAGAACGCAGTTATAGCTCTGGTTTTCATTAAATATTGTTTTCTAAAATGTATTCTTTGGCTTTTTCCAGGTTATCAGGGTGTACTAAAACGCTTAAAATACCAAACGTTTTGTAAGATGAATCTTGCTTGTTTAATACCACTGCGTCAATGTCAATTGCCATTAATCCTTGCTTGAGGATTTCTGCCTGAAATTGATCTTCTGTTTCATATACCTTAATCCAATTGCTGCTCATGTGTTTTTGATGTTTTATTTTTAAAAATCTGGAATACAAGAATGGTTAAAATAAAGCTAATCAGGTATCCATACCAGGCAAAATTACTTTTACTATCAGCTTCAGACAAAGGTATGTTGTTTTTTTGCATATACCATGCTGCACATACCGCGTAAGCATTATTTAAAAAGTGTGCTAACATTGCATACCATAAACTACCACTCCAGTAATAAATATAGCCAAATCCGGCACCTAATAATAAGCGGGGCAAAAAGCCATAAAACTGCAAATGTATAGCGCTAAAAAGAAATGCCGATACCCATATGGCAACATGTGGGTTTTTAAACATTCTTAAAAATGAACGCTGAACGCCTCCTCTGAACATCAATTCTTCGGCTACACCAGGTAATAATGCAATCAGAAAGAGGTTAACTAAAAGCTCTGATATATGCTGCATTTTTAAAAGGAGCATGGTGGTTTGCATGGCCTGATCTTCCTTTTCACGGATCCAGTTTTCTACCCATTTAAGATAATCTGGCAGTACCAGTTTCTGATTAAGAAGTGCTGTCCACTCCATAAATGGCATGGAGACTATCATTATTAACAAAACGACAAACAGGAGGTTTATTTTTGGTTTTTTAAGTCCATAAAACTCCTTTAATTTTATTCTTTCTGTGAATGCGAGAAATATTGGTGGGGCTAAAAACATGCCTGCAGAGGTGGCTGCTAAAAGAATTTGCAGGGCAGGACGATATTTTGGTTCAGCACCGGAAAGTACAGCAGGATCATTAAGGGCACCAACTCCATACATAGCGACTATAATAATAAGGGCAAAAATAGAAAAAATAAAAAGACCGGCTATTGCGTATCCGAGGAGTATAAGTAGCTGCATATAAGGAGAATTTTCCTCTCGTTGCTTTTCTATGAAATTCATTATTTTGATTATTTGTACCTTTGCACTTTGAAATTTGGATTGAAGATAGAAAAATGTCTGTAAAGATAGGAAATATTGACCTGGGAGAGTTCCCTTTATTGCTTGCGCCGATGGAAGATGTGAGCGATCCTCCTTTTCGTTTTGTTTGTAAACAAAGCGGGGTAGATATGATGTATACTGAATTTATTTCGTCGGAAGGATTAATAAGGGATGCCGCAAAAAGCAGGGCAAAGCTCGATATTTTTGAATATGAGCGTCCTATTGGTATACAGATATTTGGAAGTGAGATTGACCACATGCGTGAGGCTACTGAAATTGCTACGCTGGCCAAACCCGATCTGATGGATATTAATTATGGCTGTCCGGTTAAAAATGTTGCCTGCAGAGGTGCAGGTGCCAGTTTACTGCAAGATATTGACAAGATGGTTAAAATGACTGATGCTGTAGTAAAAGCTACTCATTTGCCTGTAACCGTTAAAACCAGATTAGGCTGGGACGACAATACCAAGAATGTTGAAGAAGTTGCAGAAAGGCTACAGGATATTGGTATACAAGCACTAACTATACATGGAAGAACCAGGGCGCAGCTTTATAAAGGTGAGGCCGACTGGACATTAATAAGAGAAATTAAAAGAAACCCGCGCATAAAAATCCCAATTTTTGGTAATGGTGATGTGGATAGTATACAAAAAGCGGCTGATTGGAGACTAGAATATGAGATTGACGGTATAATGATTGGCCGAGCTGCTATTGGATATCCATGGATATTCAGGGAAATTAGACACTTCTTTAATACAGGACAAATTTTAGCCGGACCAAGCGTTGAAGAACGTGTTTCTGTATGCAGAACTCATTTTGAAAAGTCAATTGCCTGGAAAGGCCCTAAGGTAGGTGTATTCGAAATGAGACGGCATTATGCAAACTATTTTAAAGGTTTACCAGATTTTAAACCTTACAGAATGTTACTTGTCAAAGAAGAAAATATAGAAACAATACATAGTCTGCTGGATGAAGTGGCAGATAAATATCATAACATTCTTCCTGTTGGGGAAATGGCGTGATTTTTGAAAAACATTTTAAAAAAAAATTGTAATGGTTACAGCGACAACAGAAGGTGTTAAAATTTCAGTAGAAACAGTGTATCAGGATGAATATTCTAATCCTGCAAATAGTCACTATGTATTTGCCTATCGCATTAATATAGAAAATTTATCAGATTATTCTATACAGCTTAAAAGACGTCAATGGTTTATTTTTGATTCGAGCGGTGTTCAGAGAGAAGTAGAGGGAGAGGGAGTTATAGGTTTACAACCGGTAATTGAGCCAGGAGAAAGCCATTCATATGTATCTGGGTGTAATTTAACTACAGATATGGGTACCATGACCGGTAGCTATTTAATGAGCCGTTTAGTTGATAATACTGAGTTTACAGTTGATATACCCAAATTTAGTTTAATAGCATCGTATAGGTTAAATTAACCTTTTTGTCTTCCAAATAGAATTGAAATATAATAAATAAGGTTAGTCATTGCACCTAATGCAGCTACTACATAGGTTATTGCAGCCCACCAAAGTGCATCTTTAGCTTGTGTATTTTCTTCTTTTGTATACAGTATTTGTTTATTGTTTTTTAGCCATATCAGCGCTCTTCTGCTGGCATCAAACTCTACCGGTAAGGTAATTATACTAAATATGGTAATTAAGGTTAATCCTATCACTCCAATTGTTAAAACAACAGGGTTAAAGGTAAAAGCAATTAATAATACACCCAAAATTAATACCCATTGCAGCAGATTAGAGGTTAAACTTACCACAGGAACCATATTAGTTCTGAGGCTTAGCCAATTGTATGATTTGGCTTGTTGTAAGGCATGCCCACACTCATGTGCTGCAACCGCTGCTGCTGCAACGCTTCGCCCATAATAAACATCTGTACTTAGGTTTACTGTTTTATCTGATGGGTTATAATGATCTGATAATTGTCCATCGGTACTCATCACCCTCACATCAAATATTCCATTATCGTGCAGCATCTTTTCTGCAACTTCTTTTCCCGAAAACCCCGAATTCAATTGCATTTCAGCATATTTTGAAAATTTATTTCTAAATCTCCATTGTACAAACATGCTTAGCATTAGAATCGGAATTATCAAAATCAAATAAATTCCCATTTTTTTAGTTTTGTTCCTGTTAGTTTTAATCAAAAAGCGTTCCCAATTTGTCTGATAATCAAAAAATAACATAATTTTATATTATGTCGGCAATGATTTCTTATTGGGAAAAACAGCATTTTTTTAATTATGATATTATCATCATAGGAAGCGGAATTGTTGGTCTGAATGCCGCAATTAGTTTAAAAAAAGAGAAACCTCATTTAAGCATTGCTGTATTGGAAAGAGGCTTCCTGCCATCGGGAGCAAGTACAAAGAATGCTGGATTTGCTTGTTTTGGAAGTATTTCTGAATTAATTGAACAAGAGAAAATTATAGGAACTGCCGGTTTATATAATTTAATTGATAAACGGTGGAATGGTTTATTAAAGCTTCGAAAGCTATTAGGAGACAACTCAATAGCTTACCGTAATTATGGTGGCTATGAATTATTTAAGCCTTTGGAAAACGAATTATCTTCATTGTGTGTCTCTAAAATTGGCCATTATAACCAGATTTTGAAAGATATAACAGGCGAGAAGGACGTTTTTAAAGTTGCTGCCGGTAGAATTTCTGAGTTCGGCTTTAAAGATATTGACATCCTTTTAGAGAACACCTTAGAAGCACAAATAGATACAGGTAAAATGATGCAGAGCTTAATTAGTAAAGCTGTAGCAGAAGGTATAACAATTTTTAATTCGTGTTTGGTAACTCAGTTAAAGGAAGAAGGAGATAAGCAAGTGATTGTTACTAAGGAAGGAAATTTCTGCTGTAAAAGGGTATTGCTATGTACAAATGCTTTTGTAAAAGACCTGCTGCCATCTTTAAATGTTGTACCTGGACGTGGGCAGGTAATCATTACAAAACCTATAAAGAATCTGAAAATTAAAGGGACTTTTCATTACAATAAAGGTTACTACTATTTCAGAAACATTGACGGAAGAATTCTTTTAGGGGGAGGAAGAAATCTTGATTTTAAAACAGAAGAAACTACTGAATTTGGACTTACTGAGTTAGTGCAAAATGAACTTAAAAAATTACTGTCGGAAGTAATTTTACCTGATACTTTTTTTGAAATAGAACAAAGCTGGAGTGGAATTATGGCTTTCGGATCGGCCATAGATCCTATAATTAAAGAGATAAAACCTAATATTTTCTGTGCTGTAAGGTGTAATGGGATGGGAATTGCCATGGGTACACAAACCGGAGAAGATGCTGCCAGACTTGTGATAAAATCTCTATAACTAATTACTATTTATTTTTGCAATTTAAAGTTTTTATCATCATTTTTGATAACAATATTAGTATGGAAATAGTAGGAATAGTATTATTAGTTGTCATTTTAGTCTCACTTGTTTTTTTATTATTTAAAAAACCAGTGGTTAACCAAAATCATATTGCGCTTTTGGAGTTAAAGGAATTGGAACATCAAAAATCAATGAACTGGCTTAAAGACGAAAAATTAAAGCTGGAAGATGAATTAAATGATCTGCGTATCAATTTTATGAATGAGCGCAGTAAGGTTATTAAAGCCGAAGAATCACTTATTGCCCAACGTGAAAAACAAATTGAACAGGATAAATATATTGCTGAATTACAACAAAGATTTAAGCTGGAATTTGAGAATATTGCCAATAAAGTTCTCGAAGAAAAAACAGCAAGGTTTACAGAACAAAACAGAACTAACCTTGACATTATTTTAAATCCATTTAAAGAAAATATTAAAGCTTTTGAAGATAAGGTTGATAAGGTCTACAAATCTGAATCGGATGAGAGAAATGTTTTAAAGGGGGTAATATCTCAATTAATGGATCAAACCAAGCAAATTCAGGAAGATGCTAATAATTTAACCAAGGCACTTAAGGGTGATAATAAAAAACAAGGAAACTGGGGTGAGGTGATTCTTGAGCGTGTTTTAGAAAGATCAGGTTTGGTTAAGGATAGAGAGTATAGAATACAGACCAATTTAAACTCTTCTGATGGGGGTAGAATGCAACCGGATGTTATTATTGACCTTCCGGACGATAGGCATATTATAATTGATTCTAAGGTGTCTTTACTGGCTTATGAGCGATTGGTTACTTCCGAAGCAGATGCGGATAAAGAATTGAATTTAAAACAACATCTTGCTTCTATAAAAGCGCATATTCAAGGTTTATCTGCAAAAAACTATCATGAACTTTATCAGATAAATTCTCCTGATTTTGTTTTGCTGTTTATACCTATAGAATCTTCTTTTGGTATTGCTGTACAACAGGATACTGAACTGTTTAATTATGCCTGGGATAAGAAGGTTGTTATTGTAAGTCCATCTACCTTATTGGCTACTTTACGGACTATTGCCAGTATATGGAAACAGGAAAGACAGAATAGAAATGTGCTGGAAATTGCCCGTTTAAGTGGCAATATGTATGATAAATTTGTTGGTTTTTTAACTGACATGGAGGGCTTAGGAAAAAATATTAAGCAAAGCCAGGATGCTTATGATAAAGCTTTAAATAAGCTTTCGACAGGTGCGGGTAACCTATCTATAACTTCAGAGAAAATTAAGAAATTAGGTGCCAAAGCTACCAAGCAAATTGACACCAAATTTCTGGATTCTACCTTACCTGATGAGGAAGATATTTTATAATTTAAAGGCGTTCCATCCTTGTGCTTTTAATTCGTGCACAACATTGGATTTTGATATCATTTTACATCCTGAATTTTTATCTGTAATGTGACCAATAATGGTGATATCAACATCATTTTTTAGTTTAGGATAGTCTTCCTGTTTAATTGTAAACAGTAATTCATAGTCCTCTCCGCCACTTAATGCACATACTGTTGGATCCAAGCCAAGTTCACGTGCAGTTTCGTAAGTCATTGGATCTATTGGAATTTTTTCTTCGTAAAGGTTGCATCCTTTTTCTGATTGCTGGCAAATATGCAATATTTCTGAAGCCAAGCCATCAGATACATCTATCATTGATGTTGGTTTAATCTCCATTTGTGCTAAAAGATCAACTATATCTCTTCTTCCTTCAGGTTTTAACTGACGTTCTATGATGTAATCTTTACCTTCCAGATCTGGCTGAATATTAGGATTTTCAAGGAAAATTAATTTTTCTCTTTCCAATATCTGCATTCCGACATAGGCACCACCCAAATCTCCGGAAACACATAAAAGATCACCTTCACCAGCTCCATTTCTATAAACAACATCGCTTTTTTCGGCATAACCAATACTAGTTACGCTAATTACCAATCCTTGTTTACTTGCTGAGGTATCTCCACCAATGAGATCTATATTAAATTTATTGCAGGCAAGTTCTACTCCTTTATAAATTTCTTCAACTGCTTCTAACGGAAATTTGCTCGACAAGCCAATAGAAACCGTTACCTGAGTTGCAATACCATTCATAGCATAAATATCGCTTAGATTGACTTGTATGGCTTTATAGCCTAAATGTATCAAGGGTACATAAGCCAGATCAAAGTGAATACCTTCAAGCAAAAGATCTGTAGAAACCAATACTTCTTTATTGTTAAAATTTAGTACTGCTGCATCATCACCTATACCTTTTATACTGCTTTCATGTCTTATTTTAAAAGTATCTGTTAAATGCTTTATCAGCCCAAATTCTCCCAACTCTGAAATATCAGTTCTTTCTTTATTTTCAAACATTATATTATCTTGTTATACAGTAAATTAACATAGTTACTAACATACCTATTTTTATAAAAAACCTTACAAACCTAAACTTGCAGATATTTCAAGCATCCTTTCAATAGGTTTTCGTGCTTGTTCTATAATATTTTCAGGCACTGTAACTTCTGGAGTTTCATTCTTTAAGCACAAATAAAGCTTTTCTAATGTGTTTCTTTTCATATACGGGCAGTCATTGCAGGCACAATTGTTATTTGGTGGAGCAGGTATGAAGGTTTTTCCCGGATTAGCTTTCTCCATTTGATGAATAATGCCACTTTCTGTAGCTACAATGAATTCCTGAGCATCGCTATTTATAGAATATTTTAACAAACCTGTGGTAGAACCTATGTAATCGGCCATTTTCAACACAGCTTCTTCACATTCAGGATGTGCAATAAACTTTGCATTTGGATGGCGCTCTTTAAGTTTTGTAATTTTTTCTCTTGAAAATATTTCATGTACCATACAGGCTCCATTCCACAATACCAGGTCTCTACCTGTTTTCTTTGCTACCCAGGCACCCAGGTTTTTGTCTGGACCGAAGATTATTTTTTGATCTTTAGGCAAGCTTTCAACAATTTGAACAGCATTTGTTGAGGTACACACAATATCACTTAATGCTTTGAGCTCTGCAGTGCAGTTTACATAGGTTATTACCAGGTGATCAGGATATTTTTCTTTAAATTTCCTAAACAAATGTGGTGGGCAACTATCTGCAAGTGAGCATCCTGCCTTTACATCAGGTAATAAAACGGTTTTATTAGGAGAAAGTATTTTAGCTGTTTCTGCCATAAAATGGACCCCGGCAAAAACAATAATATCTGCTTCTGTTTTAGCCGCCTCCTGAGATAATCCTAAACTATCACCAATATAATCGGCAATATCCTGAATATCAGGCTCCTGATAATAGTGGGCTAATATAATAGCATTCTTTTCCTTCTTTAATCTTTCAATTTCCTCAAAAAGGTCAAGTGTAGGGTCGATCTTTTCATCTATAAAACCTTTTCTGTTAATTTCCTCTAAGGTGTCCATTTTAATGAGTTGATATTTCTTTATTAATATTTTGTTTTAGTGCCGCAAAGAACAGGATAAATTTTAATTATCTGTTTTAGAACTTTTGTAAAGGTACGGAGCTTTCAACACTTCAATAAAATATAATTATTTAATATAAATAGATTTCTATTGTTTATTAGTGTGTTAATATTGTTTAAAAGTACTTCAAAAAAATGCTTTTTTATGAGTTATTAATAACTTATTAACATTTATATTACATTTTTAATAAAAATATAGACTGATTTACAACGATATATTAATTGGCATGAAAACTTATCAATACGAATATGTTCATTCTTAGTTGGTGAAAAAAAAGTTGATAACCTTGGTGATCTTGCTTAAAAATAAGTTAAAATATTGTGTCGAATTACCATTTTAGCTTAGCTTTAAACATTCAAATAAAATTGTTCTAATTATTTAGACAAGAAGTTAACAATTATACCAACGTTGTTAACAAAGTAGTGGATATAACACATTTTAATGAGAAAAGTAGATTTTTTGGTCATAGGATCAGGTATTGCTGGTTTGAGTTTTGCTTTAAAGGCAGCTCGGTATGGTAAAGTATTAATAGTTACTAAGTCTAATGAAGACGAATCTAATACTAAATATGCTCAGGGTGGGGTGGCTGTTGTTGTTGATAAGGATGATTCTTTTGAGAAGCATATTGAAGATACATTAATTGCCGGTGATGGTTTATGTGATGAACATATTGTTGAAGTGGTTGTAACTGAGGGACCTCAGCGGATACAGGAGATTATTGATTATGGGACTAATTTTGATAAAGATGGTACCGGTGTTTATGATCTTGCTAAAGAGGGTGGGCATTCAGAACATCGTGTATTGCATTATAAAGACGTCACGGGTTATGAAATTGAAAGCGTGTTATTAAAGCAAATTCATCAGAATGAGAACATAGAGATATTAACACATTACTTCTGTTTGGAGTTAATTACCCAGCATCATCTGGGTATTCATGTTGATAAGACTACTGAGGTTATTAACTGTTATGGTATATATGCCTTTAATACAGAACTTAACGATGTGGAAAAGATACTTGCAAATGTGACTATCATGGCTTCGGGTGGTGCAGGACATATTTATTCAAGCACTACAAATCCGGTTATTGCAACAGGTGATGGAATGGCTATGGTTTACAGGGCTAAAGGTAAAGTGAGGAATATGGAGTTTATACAGTTCCACCCAACCGCTTTATATCATCCTGGTGAGTATCCTGCTTTTTTAATTTCTGAAGCTGTTCGTGGTTTTGGAGGTGTACTTAGAAGGAAGAATGGTGATGAATTTATGTACGAATATGACAAGCGTGGATCATTAGCACCAAGGGATATTGTAGCGAGAGCAATTGATTCGGAAATGAAAAAATCTGGTGAGGATTTTGTTTATCTTGATATAAGAAATAGAGAAAAAGCTGATATTTTGGCTCATTTTCCTAATATTTATGCTAAATGTCTGTCTATTGGTATAGATATGACTAAGGATCTTATACCGGTTACTCCAGCTGCTCATTATATGTGTGGTGGGATTATGGTAGATGAGTTTGGAAGATCTTCTATAAAGAATTTATATGCATGCGGGGAGTGTTCTTCGACTGGTTTACATGGTGCCAATAGGCTGGCATCTAATTCGTTACTGGAAGCTCCTGTTTTTGCACACCGTATATTTGAACATGCTGTTGCTAATTTTATGAATAATGTAATTCCGGATGATATACCGGAATGGAACGATCATGGGGTTACACAATCTAACGAAGATATATTGGTTACTCACAACTTAAGGGAAACTCAGAAGCTGATGAGTGATTATGTTGGGATAGTTCGCTCTGATTTTAGATTAGAAAGGGCAATGAGGCGTTTGTATTTGCTGCATCAGGAAACGGAGGATTTTTATAAAGGAAATAGGGTTTCTGTAAAACTTTGCGAGCTAAGAAATGTAATACAGGTAGCTTTTATTGTTATAAAATCAGCTATGGCCAGGAAAGAGAGCAGAGGACTGCATTATACTACTGATTACCCAGATCATTCAAAACAGTTAACAGATACAATTTTTTAATTATGCCAGTTATATTACCAGTGAAAAACGTACATCCGAAGTGGGATGAAAATTGTTTTATAGCACCTAATGCTACAATAGTTGGCGATGTGGTTATGGGAAAAAATTGCTCTGTTTGGTTTAATGCGGTGATTAGGGGGGATGTGAATAAGATTATTATTGGTAATGACAGTAATATTCAGGATGGTGCGGTTATTCATGCAACATACTTAAAAGCTTCTACTACAATAGGAAACAGGGTATCTGTAGGGCATAATGCTATAGTTCATGGGTGTATATTGAAGGACCATATATTGGTTGGGATGGGAGCTATAATAATGGATAATGCAGTAGTTGAAGACTATACGATTATAGCTGCCGGTGCTGTAGTTTTAGAAAATACGCATTGTGAAAGTGGATTTATTTATGCAGGAACCCCTGCAAAAAAAATAAAGCCCATTACTGATGAGCAAAGGGCTTTATTAAATAAGTTACCTGATAATTATATTATGTATTCTGACTGGTTCAGATAGTTTTATTCTTTTGGGATAGTTATTACTTCGTTTCTTTCCCAGTTAGGTCTGATTGACAGCTCTTTAGGTTCGTTCCATATTTTTTCTGGTTGTATGCCTAAAGGAACATTTCCGGTGTCCCAAACACCGTTTTTATTGGTATCGTAAGTTATCCTTATAAAGTATTTTCCGCCTTTATAGTTACTAAAGGTTACAGCTGTATCTTGCTTTACAACTATTGTATTTACTATGCTTTTACTGCCATCAATAATTTCCAGGATGTAGCTTTTCTGTTTTTCTGGCGGTACTATTTTTACTTTTAAAGTACCATAATCATCTTTTTTACCTAACTCAAGACTGGTTTTAATTTCTTTATTTTGAGTTTTAAAAATGCCTGTGAATGCTCCTGGTGTAAAGGTTATATCGTACATAGTTTTTTGTCTCCAGGGGTATCTGAAATAGAAGGAGAGCTGGTCTAAGCTGTCTTTAGTGAGAGTAAAGTTTTTCGTGTCAACAGAGTCTTCTAAAAGTTTTATTTTGCTTGCATCAAAGCTTTCAATTGGAAAATTGAACGTGAATTTTAATGTTCTTCCAGGAGGTAATGCACGATTATCGAGGTTATTTATTGCAGTTAATGATCGCGTATAAGTATCTTTTTTACCTCTTGTAAGTGTTGTTGTTTGAAGTAATTTTCCGTTTTCTTTGAGGCTGATTTTAGTTGAATCAAAGCTTAAATCGGTAAGCCAAACTTTTAATGAATCATTGTTTTTGCTGAATTTTATCTTCTTTGAAACGTCCAAAGCCGGAGGATCCAGAATAACTACTTCTGGTTTTTTTAGCTTTTGATTAAAGGAGAACGATATGCTTCCGTCTGGATTTAATCGTTTATCTAGAATCCTAAATACTGTTGCATCTTCTTTAAATATCTTTATATTCATACTGTCCAGATTTTTTGTCAGGACAATTGTATCTTTTAAAAACCCGACTTCATCAGTGGCTTGCTGATAGATTTTATCACCACTTTTTTCTTTAAGAGCGTAGAGTTTATAGCTGCCGGCTCTCAAGTTGTTCAGGCTATAGTTGCCACTACTATCAGTTAAAGTATAGATGGATGGCTTTCCTTTGCCAAACAGTGTATCTCTATTGAGTGGTAGTATAAAAGCAACGGCATCTAATTCAGGTTCGCCCGTAAGTGAATTTGTTACTTTTCCTTTTATGCTTAGTGAATCAAGTTTAGGTCCTGTTGAAAATACATAGGTTAAATTTTTAGCAGCATTTGATTCGTTTACATCGGCAACTGCCTTTCCAAAGTTTAAAGTATAGGTTGTATTTTTTTCGAGACTATCTGGAAAGTTTATTTCTAATTTTTTCCCCTTTACTTTTAAAACCGGTGGTTTAGGCATTTCGGGAGAAACAGAAAACTCTTTAAACTCATTCTGTAACTTAAAGTATTCATCAAATTCAATAACAACTTTTTTGGCAGTGAAGTTTACCGTCTGATCTTTTGGTTCCATTTTTAAAACCTTTGGTGGGGTAGTATCTCTGGGGCCTCCCTGTGGTTGCTGAATACTTGCGCAGCTATAAATTAAAGAAATTATCAAAAATGAAATAATGAAATTTCTTAAATAGACTATGTTATTGTATTTAGTCATTTATATGTTGTGTATTGAGTTTAATGCTTTTTTTAATAGATATCATTAAAACTTTTTAAAAGTGTCTTAAATCGCTTTAAAATAATCCGTATTTTTAATTGCTTTACGTTTATCTAATGTATTATAATACAGGTAGTTATGTGTTATTTGCTAATATGAACCATTAAAACCGAGATATCGGAAGGTGAAACGCCCGAAATTCGGGAAGCTTGACCAAGAGTTCTGGGTTTTATCTTTAATAATTTTTCTCTGGCTTCTTTTGATAAAGATACTAATTGCGAGTAGTCAAAATTTGGATTGATATCTTTGTCTTCCATTTTTTGCATTTTATTTACAATCTCCTGTTCCTTTTCGAAATAACTCTCATACTTGATTTTTATTTCAGCTTGTTCAATAGTTTCTTTGTCAAATTGCTCCAGAAACTCGTTGAAGTTAGGGCTTACTTTTCTTAGATCGTCTATTCCCACCTGAGGACGGCTTAAAAGATTGAAAACTTTTACAGTTTGATTTAGTGCGCTTGTTCCAAGATCTTCCAAGAGCGCATTTGCCTGGCTCATGTCGATTGCCTGTTTCTTAGAGAAATCTACAATTGCATCGGAATTAGCTACTTTTTGTTTGACAAGATCTAAACGTTCGTTGTCTATTAAACCTAAGCTGTGGCCGATAGGGGAGAGTCTGATGTCTGCATTATCTTGTCTAAGTAAAAGTCTGTGTTCTGCTCTTGATGTAAACATTCGATATGGTTCCTCAGTACCTTTGGTTACAAGATCATCAATCAGTACACCGATGTAAGATTCGGAGCGTTTTAGGATAAGTTCGTGTTTGTCTTTTACCTTTTGGTGAGCATTGATTCCAGCTATAAAGCCTTGACTAGCAGCCTCTTCGTACCCTGTGGTTCCATTTATCTGGCCAGCAAAGAACAAATTGCTTATTAATTTAGTTTCAAGGGTTAACCCTAATTGGGTAGGTGGGAAATAGTCGTATTCAATGGCATAACCAGGTCTAAACATCTTGGCATTTTCGAATCCTGGAATCTTAGTTAGGGCCTTATATTGTACATCTTCTGGCAATGAAGTTGAAAATCCGTTGACATATATTTCACAGGTGTTCCAGCCTTCAGGTTCTACAAATATCTGGTGTCTTTCACGCTCTGCAAATCTGTTGATTTTATCTTCAATTGATGGGCAGTACCTTGGGCCAAGGCCTTTGATTCGGCCGGTAAACATTGGGGATTTTTCGAATCCTTCTTTTAAGGTTTCGTGAACTTCGAGGTTGGTATAGGTAATCCAGCAACAACGTTGTTCAGTTGGACGGACGGTATTGGTGAAGGAGAATTTTCCAGGATTCTCATCTCCCCATTGTTCTTCCATTACCGAATAGTTCAAAGATCTTCCGTCGATTCTGGGAGGGGTTCCGGTTTTCATTCTACCGGCCTCAAAGCCTAGCTCGGTAAGTTGCTCTGTAATTCCAGTTGCTGCTTTTTCTCCTGTGCGACCACCGCCAAATTTTTTCTCCCCGACATGAATTACTCCATTTAAAAAGGTGCCATTTGTTAGTACTACAGATTTGGCTTTTATCTCGACACCAAGTGAAGTTTTAACGCCGACTACAGTGTTGTTTTTGATCAAAAGACTGCTTACCATGTCCTGCCAGAAGTCGACATTCGGGGTGCGCTCGAGAGCTAACCTCCATTCTTCAGCGAATCTTTTTCTGTCATTTTGAGTTCTCGGGCTCCACATGGCTGGTCCTTTTGAAAGGTTTAGCATGCGGAATTGGAGTGTTGTTTTGTCGCTTATAATTCCTGAGTAGCCACCCATAGCATCGATCTCACGAACTATTTGTCCTTTAGCAACACCGCCCATTGCTGGGTTGCAACTCATCTGTGCGATGGTTTCCATGTTCATTGTAATCAAGAGAACAGAAGAGCCAAGGTTGGCTGCTGCTGCTGCTGCTTCACAACCGGCGTGTCCTGCGCCGACAACAATTACATCATATTCATTAAACATAGCTTAGTATATTTTGTGTGTTCCACGTGAAACCTTTAGTAAAATTATTTAGGTGTTTCACGTGGAACGTGTTTGCAAAGTTATTAATTAAACACGAAATAGGGTTCCAGATTAAGTTTTATCTGGAGCGTTATTTCTCTGAAAGCTCCATCCATCTATTCATTACAGCATCCATTTCGGCATTCAATGTTTCAATAGAACTAGAAATGGTTTGAATTTCAAGGTAGTTTGAACTATCTGTTTTTAATAATGATTGCGTTAGTGTTTCTATTTCTGTTTCTATTTCTGGTATCCTTGATTCGAGTTCTTCAAGTTCTTTTTGCTCCTTGTAACTTAGTTTTTTTTGAGGGGCAGGAGCAGAGGTTGGCACAGGCGTTTCTTTCTTTTTTGCTTCTGATTTTTCTTTTGCTGCATCAAGACTTAGCCTGTACTCAGAATAGTTTCCGTTATAAATTGTAACCTCTCCATTGCCTTCCATAATAAATAATTGCTCACTCATTTTGTCCAGAAGATATCTGTCGTGAGATACAAGTATTAATACTCCCGGGAAGTTTTCCAGAAATTCTTCAAGAACATTTAATGTATCAATATCAAGATCGTTTGTTGGCTCATCCAGAATTAAGAAATTAGGATTTTGCATTAGAACTTTCATCAGATGCAACCTTTTCTTTTCTCCACCGCTTAGTTTTTCAACCATGCCATGCTGCTTCTTAGGAGGGAAGAGAAATAGAGTTAAAAGTTGGGATGCAGATATGGTTTGCCCATCTGCCATTTTGATATATTCGGCATCAGACTTTACAATATCAATAACACGTTCTTTTTCATTGAAGGCTAAGCCGCCTTGTTTATAGTAACCATAAACAGTTGTTTCGCCAGTGCTAACTTTTCCTTTTTCAGGTTTAAGAAATCCTGTAATGATATTTAGCAAGGTGGATTTTCCAGTTCCATTTTTACCAGCAAGCCCAATTCTATCGGCACGCTTAAATGTATAACTGAAATCGTTTATAATTTTTTTATCTTCAAATGCCTGGCCGATGTGGTCAAGTTCCAGAATTTTATTTCCCTGACGCGACATTTTTACATTTAAAGTAATGCTTTGATTGTCAGTTCTTTGCTTGGTTTTGCTTTCTAAGTCGTAAAAAGCATCAATTCTTGCCTGAGATTTAGTCCCACGAGCCTGGGGCATCCTTCGCATCCACTCTAATTCCTTCTTTAAAAGATTTTTGTTCTTTTGAAAAGTGCTTTCATCGGCAGCTTCTCTTTCAGATTTCTTTTCAAGGAAGTAGGCATAGTTGCCACTGTAGTTATATATTTTACCTCTATCTAGCTCAACTATTGTGTTACATACGTTATCAAGAAAATAACGATCGTGAGTTACCAGCAAAATTGTTTTGTTGCCTGAAGTAAGTAATTTCTCCAGCCATTCTATTGTATCTATATCCAGGTGGTTGGTCGGCTCATCAAGCACATATATTTCCGGATCTTCAATAAGGAGTTTTGCCAAAGCCAAACGTTTCTTCTGCCCTCCAGATAGGGTGGAGATTTGTTGTTGAAGATGGGTGATTCCCATCCGGCTTAGAATGGTTTTTATCTCGTGCTCGTATTCCCAGGCATTGTGCTCACTTAATTCCTCATATAAACGATTTAATGTCTTTTCGTCCGGATTGGGATTTTCAATAAGTTCCTCATATTCTTTAATGAGTTGTTGCTGTTTGTTTTCTAATGAAAAGATAAAATCGCTAATAGAATAGCCTTCAGTAAAAGATGGTTCCTGATCAAGAAAGCCGATCTTCACAGATTTGTTCTTTACAATTTTACCCTCAAGTGGGGAGAATCTTTCGGCAAGTAATTTTAATAGAGTACTCTTCCCGGCTCCGTTTATCCCGACAAGCGCTACGCGTTGACCGGTTTGTATGCCCAGGGTTAAGTTTTTAAAAAGCCATTCATCATGATAAGCATGGCCTAAGTTTTCGGCTGCAATTAGTGTGCTCAAAGTCTGTGTTTAACGAGATTATAGATAAGAAATTGCCACAAAAGTAAGCAATAATTATTTGGTATATAACTGAGGCTAAGTTTTACAGATTATTTATTGTAACGAAAATGTTATAATTAGCGATGTATTGGAAAAATTGTAACATTTGAAGACAAAAACAGAAGAAAAACCTGTTTATTAGAGCCCCACAGAGGCAATATCACAATCTGGGATGGCCTGTGTGTCGTAAACAGAGGAGGATTCGTTAGAGGGCTTTAAAACGGCTTATTGCTGAGCCTCTGACAAAATAGCAAGATAATGATCCTCGCGGGCGGTCATTAGTGTTTTTGCTGCTTTAGATTTGTCTTTATACCCTAAAAGATGAAGGGCTCCATGAATCATGACTCTGCATAATTCCTGATCTGTAGTGAATTTAAATGTTGCCGCATTTTCCTTTATTCTGTCAATGCTGATAAATATATCTCCTACAATCGTTTTGGCCTCCTCTGAGTTGTCAAAAGTGATCACGTCGGTATAAGTGTCATGATTAAGGTAATCCTGGTTTATACGCAATAAATATTCGTCTGAGCAAAGAATAAAATTTAATTCCTTTAGCTGATAATCTTCTGAGGCAATGGCAGATTTGAGCCACTCCTTAATAATGGTCTTTTTTTTAAGGGTATAATTGGTGTCTTCAGTAAAAAAATTGATGGTTGCTTTGCTCATCAGATCATAAATTATTGAGGCAAATTTAGCAATTTAAAATATTCAGTTATTTTCTTTTTGTAGAAGAAGTTTAAATCTGGGGGTAATTTCTGTAACCATTCTGTTTCAGATTGCTGAAGTTTTTTGAATTTTTCAAGCATTTGTTTGTAAGAAGGGGGGAAATCTTTAGCTGCTTTGGCTTCTCTTTTGGAATCCTCATCTTGTTCGCGTTGTGCATTCTCTGCATCGAGTAATTTTGTAAGAATGCTTTTTTGACGGTTAAGTGTTTCCTGCTCTATTTTTTTGTTTACTAATTCACTCTCAGTTGCCTTCATATCTTCTATCATCTGATTGAGGTTTCCAAGGCCATTTTTCCCGTCTTTATTTTGTTCCTGATTTATTTTCTGGAGTGCTTCCCGGATCATTTGCTGTTGCTGAGCCATTTTTGCAAACTCCTGACTCATTTGTCCCTTTGGGACGGCACCTTTATTTCCCCCCTTTTGAAGTTCTTCACGAGCTTTTTGCATACTGTTATTAAGCTGTTTTTGCATCTGCTGGAGTTGTTGCATACTACCTTTTTTTCCTTTGCCTCCTCCGCCTTTTGCATTTTTTTTCATGTTTTGGACCTGATCAAGTGCTTCATTTAACATCAATGTAAGATTGTTGATAGAAGTCATGGTATATTGCTGGTTTCGGTTAGCCATGGCAGTATTTCTTTCTCCAAGGTTTTCCAAACTTTTATCAATGTTGAAGTTTATCTTTTGCATTTCCTCATTAACCGCCGTTTCGATTTGCGGCACTCTCTTGCTTAAGGAAAATAAACTATCCGCAATGGTTTTCATGTTGTCTTTAATGCTGCGTTGTTTCTGCACATTTTGGGTATAAAGAGGATCATTACTGTTCATTCCTTTTAGGTTTAACATTACTTTTTCCTGGTCGAAAGAGGTATTTAGTAAGTTTTTAAGCAATTGACGGAGTTCAGTAATGTTTAGATTGCTTTCCATCTCTGCAGATTCCTGCTGCATTTGTTCCATCTGTTGAGCTACTTTTTCCATTTGTTCAGCGGCTTTTTGCTGACTCTTTGAGGCATCTTTTTTATTATTCTGGTCTAATTTGCTTTCGCTGTCTTTTTGGTTTTGCTTAATCTCAGACGTTTCTTTTTCAGGGTTTTTAAATGGATTGGGACGTTCCATTTGCTGGTTTTTTTCTTCAAGTTTCTCTAGTTCTTTTTTAATATCATCGAACTCGGATGACAGCTTTTTTTGTTCCTCTTTCAGTTTATCTGATGAAGTGTCATTTTTTGCACTTTTTTCTGACAATTCTTTTTGTTCTTTGGCAAGATCATTTAGTCTGTCGGTATTATTTTTCAAGTTCTGTTCGAACTCCAGTTGCTTATAGAGCTCTAATATTCTGTCAAGTTCATTCTTTAAAGATTTATTATCCATTTGCATTTTAGACAATTCGTTTTGTGTTTGATCCTTATTGTTTTCGTCCATAAGGTTTTGAAGCTTTTGGAGAAGTTCTTTGGTTTTTTCATTAAGCACATTGTTGAACAAGTCATCTATTTTCTTTTGCTTCTCTATTAATTCGTCCTTTAGGGCATTATTTTCTTCTTTTTGGATTGTATTCTTTTCGTTTAAAGATTTGATTTCCTCTACTGCTTTTTCAAGTTGTTGCTGTTTATCGAGCAGTTGCTCTATTTGTTTTTTATCGTCAAATGAGAGTTGCCTTTTATCCAGCAGGGTTTCACCAAGCTTTTTGCTCTCTTTTTCAACCTCGGAGGCCAGCTTAATTGTTTTTTCCATTTTCTGCTTAAGCTCGGTACTTCCCTGGTTTAATTTTTCTGCAACCTGCTGTTGTGTAGGTACTTCTAGTATTTTTATTGCAGATTTCGTTTTTTTTGCTCCATTTACCCCATCATTGTCTGCTATTTCAAAGTAATACTCAAGTGCTTGCCCCGGCTTTAAAGGGATTTCATTTAAATTCCAAAGAAAGAAAAAAGTGTCTTCTTGCTGGTTTTTCTTTATAGAAATAGATTTTGTGACCGTACTTTTCAATACTCCGTTTTCTTTGATGTTGTATTGAAATTTAAGTGAACTGAAACCATGATCGTCAGATATATTTCCTGAAAAGTATAAAGCTTTAGTGCTTACAGAATCTGGTGTTTCGACTATTGAAATGCTAGGGAATTCGTCCTTTATAACATCTATTTGATGAGAAATGGAATCTTTACTATTTATAAAGCTGTTTTTAGGAACGATTTGATATTCTGTATTTTCTTGCAGCTTTTTGGTAAAATTAAAGTTATTGTTAGTAGAGGCTAAAGGGTGTTGCTTGCCCTGAATGATAAAGTTAACAGCGTTACTGTTCTCTGTTTTTAGCATCCATGTTACCAGGGTTCCTTCGGGCAGTAAAAGATCTCCTGCATTATGAAGGGTTTCTTCTTTTTTGTTGAGATAGGCAGGGTATTGGAGTTTAGCAGTGATGTTTATTACCGAAGGGCGGGGTTTGACTTCAATTGTATGGGAATGTGAATTAAATCCGCCTGCAAGGAACGTAATGTTTTTATTTTTTTGCAGGTTTTTGAATAAGTAAGAAAACCTGCTTTTGTCTTCCTTTTCTAGTTTATAGGTGTTTATTCCGTCTGATACATATACTTCTTGTGGAAGTTCGTTTCCTGTCAGTTTAACGCTCACAGCTAAATTATCACCCTGTTGAACAATTAGGCTTTTATTAAGAACAACGAATTCAAACGGGGCCTTGGGCAGAATTTCTTTATTGTACTGAACTAAACTGCGTGTTCCTTCTTTTAATATGGCTGGTGCAATAATGCCAATAAGCAGGATAACGGATAGTGGTATAAGAAAGTATTTAACATACTTTTTGTTGTCTTTGAGGTTTATGGCACTGGCAAATGGAATGGGGCTCAGTTCCATTATTTTCTGATCGATTCCGGCTAAAATTAGTTGATTGTTGCCCGGGTGTTGATTGGCAAGTGCTTGAAGCTGAAGTGTGTTTAGTAACTTATCTTTTACATTAAAAAAATGATTGCCAATTAATACTGCCGCTTCTTCTATGCTCAAATTCTTGCTTAGCTTGAAGTATGACAGAGCGGGCTTTACCATTAAAAACGATATTACAGCTGCAGAAAATGCTAAAAATGAGAAAAAAAGAACAGTTTTGGTTCCTACTCTAGGGTTTGTAAAATAGACAAACAGAAAAAGGAAAAGATAGCCCAAAAGCAGTAAGGCCAATGCATAGATGCAGCCACGAAGAAGCTTATTGAGATAAAACTTTTGCGTAAACTCATTAACTTTAGCTATTAAAATGGCGTAATTATTATTCATTAAAACAGTGGAATGGGTAATAAAGTTAAAAAATAACTTTAAGAAAACGTTTAGATAAGCATTTAACGAGTATTTTTAGAAAAAGTATATTTATGAAATCATCAATTGTAGCGATTACCCTTATGGCCTTATTTATAAAAAGTTTTGACCCTCAGCCCGCGCTGATTAGTAAGGGAAATTCATGGAATAAGAACCCTGTTATTGCCCATCGTGGAGCCTGGAAAAAGAATAATTTACCAGAAAATTCTATTGCCTCTCTTAAAGAGGCTATAAGATTAGGCTGTTACGGATCTGAATTTGATGTTCATATGACTTTGGATAGTGTTTTGGTTATTAACCATGATGCAGACTTTTATGGCCTTCATATAGCTCAGGTTACCTATAAAGACCTTTTGACGAAGAAGCATCCAAATGGTGAGAATATCCCTACACTGGAGGAATATTTGAAAGAAGGAATAAAACAGAAAAAGATGAAGCTTATTCTGGAGATAAAACCATCGAAAAATGACCCTGAAAGAGATCAGAAACTGACGGATCGCGCTGTAGCAATGGTTAAGAAATTGAAAGCGAAAGAATGGGTTGATTACATTAGTTTTAGCTACGATGTTCTTAAACGGATTTTGGTCTTGGATCCGAAGGCTAATGTGGCTTATTTAAATGGAGATGCATCTTTAGAGAAGCTTAAAGCAGATGGTTTTTATGGTGCAGATTACCACTATAGTGTTTATCAGAAAGGGGAGTGGTTTGCTAAAGCGAAAGAATTAAATTTAACCATTAATGCTTGGACGGTTAATAGTGCAGAGGATATGAAATGGCTGCTAAAGAATAAGGTGGAGTTTATTACTACAAATGAGCCTGAATTAGCTTTTGAGACAATCAGGGCTGTACAAAGTGGGAATTAATAAAGCTATTAAAAAAAAAGCATCGCAGGTTATCTGCGATGCTGTACAATTTATGTCTTTAATAATCTAGATTACTTTAACATTAATCGCATTCAACCCTTTTTTACCGCTTTCAACATCGTATTCAACTTTGTCGTTTTCACGAATTTCATCGATAAGGCCTGTTGAATGTACAAAGATTTCGCTATCTCCGTTTGCTGGGATGATGAATCCGAAACCTTTAGTTACATTAAAAAATTTTACTGTTCCTTCTTGCATTGTATTATTTGTTAAAATTAAGTCTGCAATGTACATATTATTTTTTTATTAAAATGCAAGTGCTTAATATTTTGGCGAATATAAAATCAGGAAAGCATCAATTATTGCTCTTTTTGCCTTGAACAACCAATTTAATTTCGCTGGAATGAGGTATTCCAAGAGTTTTTCCCGGTGTTACCCTCAAAAGGTTTTGAAGATATACGCTTATAATTGCCTCTAATGACTTTTTTCTGGCCTCCCTGTATTCGGGCAAAACATTTTCAAATGAGGTTAAATACATTTTTCCATTTGCATTGACAAGAACATTAAATTCATATGCAAAGTCTTTGTATGATTTATCAATATCAATGCGATAATATGGAAATAAGTAGTCGTAGGACTGTGTTCTGCCCATAATTGGGTCGACGGTTGTTATTTTCCTTACTTTTATGAGGTTGCTTACAGGGGTAAATTCTACGGGCTGTCGCCCTGCGAAGGCACTATCTAAATTTTGTGGATTGCGGTTTGATCGGTCAGAAAGCTTTTGAATATAAAGGGTATCAGCTTTGGATGGTTTTTGCAATTCTGCTGCAGTTGTTTTTAATACATTTTTTAAATAATTCTCAGAATAATAGGTGATATTAACATCAGACCTAATGTCTTTAGAAATCTCTTTTTTCTGAAGATGCAGCCTTTGAAATACAAGACTGTCTTTGCCTATTTTTTTTATTCGAAAATACTCATTTGCAAAATTATACACATCACCATGATCAAACATTAGAAAAAAAGGTTGCATTTTTTTCTTTTGAGGGCTGTAGGCCATCACAGTATCGTTTGATTTAAATTGAATAATCCATGAGGGTTCTTGCTGAAATCCCATTTCATTGAAAGAAAGCCCAGTGCTAAATTTGCGCTTTACTTCTTGATACCTAATTCCAATAATTGAATCAAATGAAAGTTTTTTAACGGTTCTTTTCTCTTCTTTAGGCGGATTGCAACCATAAAATGTACTGAATAAAACTAAGCTTAAAAGTATTATAAAACGGGGTATTTTCATCATATTTATTGGCCTTCTTTTAGCGCAGAATGTATGTTTTTTACGTACAGGAAAGGGTAAAAATAAATATTTATATCCGTTTCTTCAATTTTATCAATTTGATGAGCAGTTCGCCTTTTCTGTTTAAGGAGAGAAAAATACCCCGACCATCGCCTGAGCGCAATGTTTTAGTGATGTCGTTAAGGTTTAATGTTTTAGTGTTTGTAAAGTTTATAGATAAAATTTCATCCCCTTCAAGTATTCCTGCTATTTCTGCTGGAGAATTCGGCTCAATTCTGCTGATAAAATAATGTTTAGTGGCATCCTCTTCAACATAGACTTCAATACCCGACATGTCGTGCTCAAACGGGCGCTTGAACGATGAGTTTTGTTTCAGATACATAATTTCATTTGTATAATCGAAAGTTGTATTAAACCTACTCAGGATATCGGCTCCTAAATTTCCATTCCTGTTTAAAAAGAGGGTTTTTGCTGCTACATCATTATATATTGGATAGGAGGAAATAACTTCTTTTAACTCGAAGTTTCCAATTCTTATTTTAGGAACACGGCCAACATTTCCGCTAATCGGTCCGCTTAGTCCGATTCCCAGGTTTGCCGGGATAGAATTAACAGGGACGGGGAAAGGCTTTTCATTTAGGGTTTCTAATGAAATGGCATGGCTAGCTCCATTATCTACAACAACTTTTGCGTTTATTGTACCCAGCTCCTTGGTGTAGAGCTCTACATTGATGTAAGGCTTATTATTGATTATCTGTAAAGGGATTATATCTCCTTTTATCTTCTTTTTAGTGCCAGGTAAACTAAAAATTACTCTTTTAGAAGAGTAGTTTATTTCGACGGTAAAGCTATTGAAGAAATAGTAGCCGAGCAGACCATACACTTTGACACCCATGTAATTTGAGAGGCCTAAAATATCTGTTTTCAATATGGCTGTAGGGATATAATCGATAGATGCTTTACCGACTCTTGCTGACACTTGATTGGTTAGGAATGCATCAATTTCTATTCCTTTTCCGAGGCCGGTTATTTTGATGGGGCGAAGATCGCTTAGGCTTAGATCATTAATAATAGTTGTGTCTGTGATTACCAATGGGCCTACGCCAGTATCAAGAATGAAGTTATAGGGCCCCTTGTCGTTAATATATAATGGAATAATAACAAGGTTTCGGACAAGGTTAAAGTTGACAGCATTTTTAGTACGGGTGCCATTAAAGCTAAATTGTTGCGCTTTTAAGCTACATACGCAACAAAATCCAAATATTATGGAGAGGGGAATAACTTTAAAGAAAAACAAATTAACAGCACGCATTAGCGAATTCATTTAAACTAATTTAAGTAAATTAGTAGTTAGTATGTGTAAATCTGATTTTAAAATTAAAGGCATATTTGTTTTATTGGTGGTCTGCGCGGGCTTTTTTTTAAGTGGGTGTTCTGTTAAGCATCGTGTATCGAAAGGAGTTAATAATCTCTTTAAACGGTCTGAGGTGCTAAAAAAGCACTATGTGGGGTTTGCTTTATACGATATGTCGACAGATAAAATGCTGTTTGAAAATAATGCTGATAAATATTTCACTCCGGCATCAAATACCAAATTATTTACCTTTTATGGAGGGTTAAAAATGATCCCGGATTCAGTTCCCGCTTTAAGGTACGTTGAGCGTGGAGATTCACTGATATTTTGGGGGACAGGAGATCCTTCTTTTTTACATGCGAAACTAAAGGGAAATAAGGCTTTTAACTTTTTGAAAATGAGTAATAAGAGCCTTTACTTTGCCTCAGGAAGATATAAAGGGGAGTTTTACGGGAGTGGGTGGCAGTGGGATGACTACAACGATTATTATCAGGCTGAAATAAATGAGATACCTATTATGGGGAATCTTGTTGAAATAAATGAATTGAATGGCAAACTCAATGTTTCGCCTATGTTATTTGCGGATTGTGTGAATCAGGATTCGTCAATAACGGATACCTCTTTTCTGGTAAAACGGAATTTTAATGAGAATAGATTTAATTATCCGCCAATAAGGGTGCCTAAGGGATATACACAGGCAGTGCCATATAAGGTTAGCCTGTCTGCAACTTTGGCGATGCTGTCTGATACGTTAGGGAAACACATTGAGCTTATTCACATGAATATGCCGTCTGAAGCGGCTACACTTTATTCTTTAAAATCTGACTCTGTTTTTAAAGAGATGATGGTTCCGAGTGATAATTTTATTGCTGAGCAGCTACTTTTGGTATATTCAAATCAGCTTGGAGGAGCTTTAAGTGGAGAGGGAGCAATCAGATACATTGAAAAGAATTATTTAAAAGAGTTGCAGGATAAGCCAGTGTGGGTTGATGGCTCTGGCCTTTCAAGATATAATTTATTTACGCCCAGGGACATTGTAAAGCTTCTGGAGTTGATTTATAAACAGGTTAATAATAAAGAGCGGCTATTTGCCATGCTGCCTGCCGGAGGGAAAAGTG
>Ga0157371_10000990_pt1 | contig 31409 bp, 28 predicted proteins | sample C45metaG_FD_113462 | JGI IMG/M metagenome (GOLD analysis project Ga0157371, IMG submission 113462) | Corn rhizosphere microbial communities from Kellogg Biological Station, Michigan, USA - C4-5 metaG | ecosystem: Host-associated > Plants > Roots > Rhizosphere > Soil | place: USA: Michigan... | reverse complement strand
TGTTACAACATTTTACTATACCTTTTTCCTGAGATCCGGTTCCGATAAATTCAATCTCGATGCCTGCTTCATTAAATGCCATTTTTGTAAACTCTCTTACAGTAGTTGTTATTCCTGTAGCAATCACAAAATCCTCGGGTTTTTCCTGTTGTAATATTCTCCACATAGCATCCACATAATCCTTGGCATGGCCCCAATCTCGTTGAGCATTTAAATTGCCGAGAAAAAGGCAATCTTGAAGCCCCTCAGCGATTGCTGCTACTGCCCTCGTTATTTTTCTTGTTACAAAAGTCTCACCTCTCAACGGACTTTCATGATTGAAAAGTATTCCGTTGCAAGCAAACATATTATAGGCCTCCCTGTAATTTACAATGATCCAATATCCATAAAGTTTCGCGACTCCATATGGGCTTCTTGGATAGAATGGAGTTGTTTCTTTTTGCGGAACTTCCTGAGCTAATCCAAACAATTCTGAAGTAGAAGCCTGATAAATACGTGTTTTTTCTTCTAATTTTAATATACGTATTGCTTCCAAAAGACGTAAGGTTCCTATTCCGTCAGCATTTGCGGTGTATTCCGGATTGTCAAAGCTAACCTTTACATGACTCATCGCAGCAAGATTATAAATCTCATCCGGTTGCGTTTCTTGTACAATTCGAATAAGATTAGTGCTATCGGTCATGTCACCGTAATGCAACTTAAAATTTGCATGGTTTTCATGCGGATCTACATATAAGTGATCAATTCTGTAAGTATTAATTAGTGATGACCGTCTTTTAACTCCATGTACAAAATATCCTTTTGATAAAAGCAATTCGGCAAGATATGCTCCATCCTGCCCGGTTATACCGGTTATTAATGCAGATTTCATAATTCAAAGCTATGATTTTGGAATGATTAATTGAGGCACGGATGTGAGGAAATTAAGGTTCAAAGATGATAAGCGGTGATCATTCCTGTATGAGAGTAATTCAAATTTTTGTCGATTTAACTTCTGTTTTTTGGGATCAAATAAATTAATACTAATTATATTATCTTTTTAAGATTCGAATAAAAGTTCTTTCTGGCCTAAAGGTCTTTCTGTTTTTACTGTTCCGCCAATATCAACTTTTGCGACTAATGTCAAGCCGAGAGAAGGAAGATTAATTTTTGCGACTGTATTTTTGATCGTCAAGACATTTCCTGATTTTGAATAGCTAAAATCTTTAATCAGCCTTGCAACATTGTGCTCATCGATCTTTGTTTTTTGTAAAATAATCTCGTCATATTGTCCAATAAAATCTTTCAACATTTCAATCTCATCCTGTTTAATCTTTGCAGGCTCTCCTTTCCAGTAGACAATATTTATTATGCCTGCCACATTTTTTAGTTCGGGCATTTCAATTTCCTGAATTTTTACAAAAACATAATTTTCGAATAAAGGTCGTTCTGCTGTCTTAATTCTTCTGAATGAAATTATTTGCTTGTTCTGCATGGGCAAGAAGTTTTCTATTTTTCTTCTCTTGAGCGCTACAGCAACTTTTTTTTCCCATTTAGGCTTCGTGTAGATAATATACCAATTGTTCTGCATAATTTTTTTTTTAAAAATTCAATTTGCAGCAATTCGTAGGATTGATATTTATTATTACTATAAGAAGAACAAGGCTTCGCCACTCTCAGTTACATCTTATCGTATTGAGCAAGAAAAATTTTTCATAGATGAGGATCTAGTACTTTGCTATTGGCTTTTTGTCTGTCCTTTTGCGGTTGTTATTTCCATATACATAATCATATCCATATCCATAATTATTTTTAAAAAAGCCTCGCATTTTCACTCCGTTGAAAACAATAGCCGGGTTATTGATAGGATTTATATGGATGTTTTCGTCAATTCTTTTTATAAGCATTTTAGGCGTATAATGATGCCGTATTATATACAATGTTGCATCACACATGCCTGTGAGTAAGTAACCGTCTGTTACCAGCACCATAGGTGAAGTATCGATTATCACATAGTCGAAAATGTTTTCCAGGTAATTGAGTAATTCATTGACCTTGCCATTTGCCAAAAGTTCTGATGGATTCTCGGGAAGAGCTGCCCCAGCCGAAATGAAAAAAAGATTTTCGTTGGTTTCCACATGTTTAATAATTTCCTCAGGATCTTTTTCCCCTTCCAAAAATTCGGTAACTCCCTCTTCACGGTTTATATTTAGAATCTGATCCAGCGTAGGATTATTTAAATCCATATCTACCAAGACCACTTTTTTACCGGTTAAAGAAAGGCTTGCTGAAAGATTAGCGGAAATAAAACTTTTGCCTTCTCCGGAAATACTTGATGTAATTAGAATTTTTTTATGAGAAGCGTCAATGCCAAGGAATGAAAGTGAAATCCTTAATTTTCTAAATTCTTCAGCTACAAAACTCCTTGTTCCTTTTTCAATTACAATTTTCTCTTTTGATTTGTTAAATGCAATTTCGCCAATAATCGGGATTGAAGTCAAAGACTCTATTTCTTGCCTGTAAAGAACTTTACCGGTTAGAAATTCCTTAATAAAAATGAACGCTCCACATATTCCTACAAAAAGAACTATTGAAAAAGCATATATCAATAATTTTCTTGGGCTTACAGGATTAAAACTAGCTTGGGCGTAGTCAACCACCCTGCTATTTGATGTAGATGAAGCCGCAGCAATTTCACTTTCTTCTTTCTTTTGAAGAAGAAAAGAATAAAGATCACTTTTTATTTGCTGTTCTCTGCTTATGTCAAGTAATTCTCTTTCTTTTTGAGGTACCGATTGTAGAACTGAATTGTAAGAATTGTTAGTTGCGGCAATATTATCACGGGTTGCAACCAGGCTTTGCCTCATACTTGTGATATTACTTAAAATACTTGGCTTTATCTTATTGATCCTATCTTGTATAGCCACTAGACTGGGATTGTTTTCTCCCACCGTTTTCTTCAAATTATCATACTCAAGTTCTGAATTATACAACTTCTCAATTAATTGGCTTAATTCGGGGTCATTGATACCTAAGGTTGATGGAACAATTCCTGCTTTACTATCAGTATTCGAACTGACAAAATCCTGCACTTTATCCAGAACAGCAAGTTGCGTACTGACATCTCCGAGCTTTTGATTGTTGGCACTTACGTTTTGCAGATACAATTGTCCTTGTGTACTAATATCAACAGCCTGATTTCCTGATTTGAATTGCTGCACTTTTTTTTCTATTGAATCCAGATCATGTGAAACAAGGGCAAGCCTGTTGTTGACAAATGCAAGCGTGTTTTTTGCTAATGCATCCTTCTCTTCATTATCCGATTCCTGATAGGATTTTATTAACTGATTCAATATATCTTCTGCTCTTATAGGATCCAGATCTCTATATGTTAAGTCTACAATGGATGAAAGCTTGCTTGCCGCTTCAGCTTTTAGGCCACTCAGAAACGACGGTGCGACGTCTTTAGGTTGATTGAGAGAAAAATAAAGTTGTCTATGGGTAGTATCGGAAGTATAATATTTATTTCGGATGAACTTAAGTACTCCAAAAGGTGTAGTCTCTAGGCTATCAATTGGATATCGGTATTTATGATCTAATATCACCTGCTGATTTGCATCATTATAGTTTAAATCAATTCTTTTGAAATACTGCAGTGAATCAGGATATAACGCAATTATAGAAACAGGGGAGGCAGTATAAGCAAGCACATCATGAACGTCTCCATTTTGATAAACTTGTGCATAAAGACCTAGATCTCTCACTACATCTTCCATTAATTTTCTAGACTGAATAATTTCTATTTCATTTTCAACAATTTTTTTCGAAGAAATTTGGTCAAGTGATTCTACCAGTTTAGATTCTTCATTACCCTTTTTTTCATCTTTAATGATGACGGTTGCTGTAGCCTCATAAATGGGGGTAGCATACCGAATATAAGTATATGCAATTCCTATGGCAAGTATTATAGCCAAAAGAAATAAGGGCCAGTAAGGAATATATTTTGATGCAATTTGATGCATTATATTCTCTTCCTTATCCTCATGAATATTATCTCTTCTTACTTGCATATTTTTTAGGTAAAATTAGGGTATATTAAAATCCTGACGCTATTAAAATCCTGTCTAACACAATGGCGACAACTGATAAGGCACTAAATATGATAGGCAAAAATTGTTGTGACCTGCTTGCAGTAGCTGCCTTAGTAGCATTTGGTTGCACATAGATGACATCATTCGGCTGAAGATAATAATAAGGAGAATTGAAAAAATTACTTGATGTTAAATCAATGTGCCTGGTAATTTTTTTCCCATTCTCTTCCCGTATTAATAATACATTATTCCTTTTACCATATATCGTTAAGTCTCCGGCAAGACCTAGTGCTTTAAGCATTGAAATTTTTTCGCTGGGTACTGTAATGACAGTTGGCTTAGCAACCTCACCCAACACAGTTACTTCGTAATTCAGATATCTTATATCTACAATTGGATCTATCAGCAATTTCTTTGACAGTATAAGATTAGTAATATTATCTTTTAATTGTTCTTTTGTTAATCCTGCAGCTTTTATTGCTCCAAGTATTGGCAAATCCACCGTGCCATCTGCATTCACTAAATAACCGCCTGATTCGGTACTGCTCCCTGTCATAGTAGTAGCCCTGCTAATGTCATTATTTTGAAGGTTAAAAGGTGCAGATGCTTCAGGGTTAAGACTGCTAATCGTTATGCTTAGTATATCATTAGGCTGAATTGTATTTTGCCTTTCCACGGTTGTAGAAGGATATGTGGCATCACTAACATTATTAAAATATACTATCTTCTTGGTGTTAGCACAAGAAGAAAACATGAAAGCTGTGAAAAAAGCTAGCATAAGAGGTAATAAAAATCTGGCCATAAATAAATTTTACATTCTGTTTGATGTTATAACAGATAAAATTATGGTTAACTTTCTATTGGAGATCTTTAATTAGGAATGGGATCAGGGTAAAATGAGGTGCAATGATCTTTATATGATGTAAAGTATCTGAGCACAAACCTAAATGTTTAATATCGCATCTCCAAATTTTTAAACAAAAGAATTTCTTGTTAATATTATTTATCGTTAAAACTTTTCCTGCGCAAACTTTGTCGTCTTGTGCGCTCAGTTTAATCAATTTCTTTGCCGAATTTTATAAACCCCTTCTGAAAGAGTTTTACAATTGCACAAAACACTAAGAATCAACGTAATTCAATAATATTTATTTGAATGTGAATAAATAATTTTAAAAAAGCTTGCGATAAAGGAATTGGTACTATACTTTTATTGCCGCTTACTTCCTGAAAGAACACCATAAGATTTCTCTGATTTTCTTTGAGTGTTTTTTATGATCCGATTAATACCTCTGAAATTCCACATCAATATTGAGCGTTATCTTTGTTGAGAATGTTTGTAGATTTTTTTCAACAACGGGATAACTCGAAGGTTTTCGATAACACTTTGATGAGGGTCATTATCAATATTCTCCAATTTCCTGTTTAAAAACCAGCTGTTCATTTCCTGTGATTGACCATTTAAATTAAGTGGCACTAAATTTTATTGTAGGTATTTATATTGAAGCTTTCATTTTTTTAGGCCACATTTATTAACCTCAAAACAGGAAATTTATGGAAAACATTTACAAATCTTACACAAAGGAAATCAATGGAAAGACTTTTTATTTTGTAAAAAAATTTTCCTCCTTTCCTGAAATTGAAAATTGCCCGATAATCCTTGACCAAATGGGAATGCATACCAATTTTTACAAAGCTTGTCACATCGCGCAAGTGAACGATGAAATTGCAGTCAATACTCTGATGAACGATCTTCATATAATCCGTGAATCTGCAAGGGTGATTCATATGCCAAAAGTAAAATCTGTAACTCATTCTATTCTAAGAAATACGCACCATGCCTTTCTCAAATTAAGATGGGCAACAATTAGCTAAGATAAAAGTTAGTTTTCTCATTACAAGGTTTGACTTTATGTTTGCATTTCTATGCTTTCATTTAATCAACCAAGCCGAATCGTAATCACCTGTAGCAAAAGAATCGCTCCTTTTCTTGAGATGGAAATATTGAACCTTGGTTTCAAACCAGGGAAAACTTTTCAAACCGGAATTGAATTAACCGGCACGCTTCAGGATTCCATTTATTTAAATTTTCATCTCCGATGTGCCAGTCAGGTGTTGTATAGCTTAAAATCTTTTTCGTGCAAAAATGCTGATGAACTGTATCAGCAGGTTTTGCAAATGCAGTGGGAATCCATTATTCCCCCAAATGGGTATTTCTCAATCACCGCAAATGTGGATAATCCAACCATAAACAATTCTTTATATGCAAATGTAAAAGTGAAAGATGCAATAGTGGACAGATTTCGAAATAAATTTAACGAAAGACCCGATTCTGGTTCAGAGTTAGATAAAACCGTAATCAATCTATTCTGGAAAAATGACCAGGCGCAAATTTTTATTGATACTTCAGGCGAAACTTTATCCAAACACGGTTATAGGAAAATTCCAGGCAAGGCGCCAATGTTAGAATCTTTGGCAGCAGCCACTTTACTTGCGTCAAAGTGGGAGGGGAAATCTCCTTTCGTTAATCCAATGTGCGGCTCTTCTACTTTAGCGATTGAAGCTGCAATGCTTGCTACAAAGAGATTTCCGGGACTATTTCGTGATAATTACGGATTTAAATATATTCTTGGTTATAAGCAAGATTATTTTGAAAACGAAAAACAAAAGCTTTTTGACGAAATCAAAACCGTTCCGGAATTAAAAATAATTGCTACGGATATTAGTACTGATGCTATCAATATTTCAAAAATCAATGCAGCCGCAGCCGGAGTAGATGATCTGATTTCATTCGATGTTTGTGACTTTAAACAAACCGATGTTCCTGAAAAAGACGGTGGAGTTGTGTTCTTTAACCCGGAGTATGGTCAGCGCCTGGGAGATGAAATTGATTTGCAGAAGACCTATGCAGAAATTGGAGATTTTATGAAACAAAAATGTAAAGGTTACACCGGGTATGTTTTTACAGGTAATTTGAATTTGGCCAAGAAGATCGGTCTAAAGCCAAAACGAAAAATTGAATTTTATAATGGGAAGATTGATTGCCGGTTGCTTGAATACGAACTTTACCAGGGAAGCAGAAGAATTGATAAATAGATATTTTTGAAAATAAGAATCAGCAAGAGTTTTTTGTTTATTATACAATAAATTTTGCTGAGATATTTTATAATTCTTCGATCCTGGATGTTTGGGTTATTTTTCAGTTCGTTGGTTTATTAAAATTCTACTCATTACTTTTTCAACCATTGCGTCACAATAAACAAGGTTAAACTCAAAAATTTCCTCTGGCGAATACATCTTTTTTATTTCTTTTTGTAGCATCCCTTTTGCACGATTCAATCTAACCTTTACATTGCTTTCAGAAATGTCTAAAGCTTCAGCAGTTTCTGCAATGCTCAATCCATTTAATTCACGAAGTGTAAATACGATCCGGTAATCTTCGGGGATGTGATGAATGGCATTTTCCAATACACGCCCGAGTTCTTTATTCACGGCTATCTTTTCATTATTTGTTGAGTGATGAAACATAATACCGGATTTTTCGTTTTGAATATCATCTGCAATTATTTCATTCTTATAACTGAGTTTTTGTTTTTTCTGATAACACAAGTTCAGCATAATTCTGGTAAGCCAGGTTTTGAAGGAAGACCTATTTTCAAACTTCTGGAGATTAAAAAAAGCATTCACGTACGCTTCTTGCATCAGGTCCTCTGTGTCCTCGTGATTGTAACCGTAACTCCTTCCAATTTTGTAAAGAAATGGATTGTACCTTCTAATTAAAATCTCATATAATTTCACTTCTCCCGCCTTAACATTTTGGATAATTTCCAAATCAGAATATTGCTGAACCCGCTTTTCCAATTTTATCAATTTTTATATTCCATGCTCTTTTGGCAAAAGAACTTTATCTAAGTTAAGCTATTTTACGATTATTTTTCCTTTCATCGTAGGATGAATGCTGCAATAATAATCGGCATCGGTTGTAAAAGCCCGCTTCCATATTTTTCCAATATGAATCGTGTCAGAAATAAATGCCTTACTTTTTTCTTCAGTCACATTATGATCCACCATGTCTTTATTGATCCAAACAATCGTATCGCCTTTGGTTATGGTAATTGCAGCTGGATCAAATTGCATTTGATGAATAACAACCGTGTCTGTATGATGATTATTTACTGCAACTTTTTCCGTGTTAGAATGACAACTGAAAAAGAAAAGAATTGGAAATAGCAATATGCATTTTATTCCCAATTCTTTAATTATATTTCTCATTTGTTGAATTCCTTTTGAACCATTTCAGCATGAGATAAATGCGCTTGTAAAACCGGCAAGACATTTTGTAACAATCCTTTTAATTCTGCATTTTGAGCATCGGGGATCAATGCATTTTGTACTTCATTGATCACTGCTTTATGATACGCAACTTCATTATCGATGTAAGCTTTATCAAATGCTTTTCCGGATTTTGAATTAAGCATTTTTATTGTTTTTGCTTCGCCTGCTTTCAAAGACTTGCTGGTTGCGTTATCTTTGGGCGTTACGTCTAATTTTTTAACCAAAGCCACCGCCTCATCAATTACAGATTGGTGGTCTTTTGCCATCGTTTTGGCAAATTTAATAACGTCCGCGCTTTTGGATTTGTGCTCCGCAATTTTTGCATAATTTATGTCAATCTGATTAGCTGTTACGGCTATGGATGCAATTTCAGGGTCAGTCAAATTGGGAGCTTTTTGAGCTTCTGCAAAAGACGAAAGCAAGCCGGTGGCTACAATAAAGCATACCGCTATTTTTACGATTGTGTGTCTTATTTTCATGATTTTTTATTTAGTTAAAGTAATAGAGTAAGTGCAGGCGCGAAAGGTTACAAATTTTTTTGAAGAAAAATCATGAAGTGTTTTCCGACCTTTATCGGGATTAAAATAAAAAATCCAAACTTTAATTTGCTTGCTGTTAAGAGTGATTTTTCCTGTTAATCGTTTCCTAAAGTAAACGGCTTTATTTAAGTAACGGTTGGTTGTTTTTTATCTTGCCGCCCAAAATAAAAAAGTATGAAAAATTTTTTACTCACACTTAATATTGTTTTGCTGGTTCTTGTAGGATATCTTTATTATTTGCATTTTAATAATGATAAGAGACAAAGCCATGATACAAAATCCACTAAAGAGACAGTCCAGGTAAACGGCAAATCCATGGTTGCTTATATTGATCTCGATTCACTTCAAAATAATTATGGATATTATCAAAAGTTGAAAAACGATTTTGAGAAAAAACAAAACCAGGCAAACGATGAGATAACCGCTTTACAGAAAAAATATCAAAGCCGGGCAATGGAATTGCAACAAAAAGCCGCTACTATGAATCAGAAACAACAGGAAGCGGCGATGCAGGAAATCAATAAAATGCAACAGGAATTACAAGTTAAGAAACAGAGTATTGACAATGAGCTTTATAATGATAATTCTAAAATGAAGGAAGAAATTTTAAGACGAATAGAGGACTTCTTGAAAGGTTATAATAGAAATGGAAAGTATTCTTACATCTTTTCATATGAGCCTGGTTTTATGTTTTATAAAGATTCAACACTTAATATCACTCCTGATGTAATTGCTGGCTTAAACAAATTAGACTCTCAAAATAGAAAGTGATTTCTGTTGATTGTGAAATAAATAATTATCTTCAATCCCGTTTATTAAAACGGGATTTTTTATGAATCAACAGGCGACTGCTTTCAAACCAAGTTTACGGCTGATCGATGCTACAATGATTGTGGCAGGCTCAATGATTGGCTCCGGTATTTTTATCGTAAGTACCGATATTGTAAGAAATGTTGGAAGTGCCGGTTGGCTGATAGTCGTTTGGGTTCTCAGTGGTTTAATGACAGTTATGGCTGCTGTAAGTTATGGCGAAATGAGTGGCATGTTTCCGAAAGCCGGTGGACAATATGTTTATTTAAAGGAAGCATTTAATCCGTTGTGTGGATTTTTATATGGATGGAGTTCATTCACAGTCATTCAAACTGCTACAATAGCTGCCGTTGGTGTGGCTTTTAGCAGATTTAGCGCATATTTGATTCCTGAAGTCGGTGAGACGAATTTTCTTTTTTCAATCGGCCATTTTCATGTTTCCGCGGCGCAGGTACTGGCGATCGCTATGATTCTGTTTCTAACGTATACCAATACACTCGGAATAAAAGGAGGAAAAATTATTCAAACCACTTTCACGTCTGTGAAACTTTTATCTCTCTTCGGATTGATTATCCTGGGATTCCTTTTGGTGAAACATAGTTTTTGGAATGAAAACTGGCAAACTGGTTTTCACGCTGTTCAACTTGAAAAATCAGCCGGTGCTTTTGTGAAACATGGCAAATGGTTTCCCATTAGCGGAACCATTTTAATTGGCGCTATTGCTGCTGCAATGGTTGGTTCACTTTTCAGCAGCGATGCCTGGAATAATGTAACATTTATTGCTGCAGAAATAAAGAATCCGAAAAAGAATATTGGACTCAGTCTTTTTTTAGGAACGCTTACGGTTTCCATTATTTATATTACTACTAACCTAATGTATTTAAATGCACTTTCGTTGGATCAGATTGCTTTTCCCGGCGGCGACCGGGTAGCAGTTGCTGCGTCGAATGCCATTTTTGGCAATGCAGGCGCTTTGGTTATTGCAGTCATGATTATGATCTCAACTTTTGGCTGTAATAATGGACTGATTCTCGCTGGCGCACGTGTTTATTATACAATGGCAAATGATGGCTTGTTCTTTAAAAAAGCAGGAAAACTTAATGAAAAGGCCGTACCCGAATGGGCTCTTTGGGCTCAGGCGATTGTAGCTTCCATCCTGTGCTTAAGCGGCGGATACAATGATCTTTTGGACATGATTGCATTTGTCGTAGTGATCTTTTATGTTCTTACGATCATCGGAATTTTTGTGCTCCGCAAAACAAAACCAAACATCGAAAGACCTTACAAAGCTTTTGGTTACCCGATTTTGCCAGCACTATATATTCTATTAGGATCAGTGTTTTGCATTTTTCTGATCATTTTTAAACCTCTATATACCCTGTGGGGGTTAGGCATTGTTTTGGCAGGTATTCCTGTTTTTTACATTACCATATATAACCGGAAAAAATAAATTTGAATTGAATGGCTGTTGATTTTGAACAATTGTTTTCAGGATTTTCAAAAATGAAAGTTGCTGTTATTGGCGATCTTATGTTAGATACCTATTGGTGGGGAAATGTTGAAAGAATTTCACCTGAGGCGCCTGTGCCTGTTGTGGCTGTTAGCAAAAGAGAAAAGAGAATTGGCGGAGCGGGAAACGTGGCATTAAACGTACAGGCACTTGGCGCTTCCGTTGCAGTGCTTTCAATTTTGGGTGATGATGAAGACGGTGTGCAACTAAAACAACTGTTACAGGAAAATAATATCGATACTCAGTTTATCCTTGAAAGTAAAAAAAGAATTACTACAAATAAAATCAGGATCATAAGCCGCAATCAGCATATGATGCGGCTGGATGCTGAAGTAATTGATGACATTCAGGATATTGATGAAGAAAAATTGCAAAATCAGATTGAGAAATATATCACTACGGAAAAACCCGATGTGGTAATCTTTGAAGATTATAATAAAGGAATTCTAACAAAAAATATCATTTCAAAAACAATTCGATTGTGCAAAAAAAACAATGTTACCACAGCGGTTGATCCAAAAAGAAAAAATTTTTTTTGTTACCAAAATGCAACACTCTTTAAACCAAACCTCGCGGAAGTTTTTACCGGTTTAAATATACTTCCGGAAGCCATTTCAGAGGAACTTCTCTGTGAAATTCATTCACAGCTAAAGGAAAAATTAGATCATTCAATCTCCTTAATTACTCTTTCCGAAAAAGGTGTTTTTTACCAGGAAAATGATCTTAAAAATATTGTTGCAACTCACAGGAGAAATATCGCAGATGTAAGCGGTGCCGGTGATACCGTTATCGCTGTTGCTTCGTTAGTTTATGCCGCTACTAAAAATATTGATCTTGCGGCGAAAATTGCAAATATCGCCGGCGGTATAGTTTGTGAAGAAGTAGGAACTGTGGCAATTCAGAAAGACAAACTTTTGGAAGAATGCAAAAAACTAATTAAGGAATAGCTTCCCTTTTCGACAAAACTAAAAATTGGTGTTTTTGTTGCTCCACTCTTTAAGCAAGAAAGTTATTAAGCTGAAAGGCTGATGACTAAAGATTTTGAATGATTTATTTTTGCAGGTATCCTTATTAAATTATTAATCGAGATATGAATAAAGTTGCATTGATTGTTGCTGCCGGGAGTGGTTCAAGAATGAATAGTGACATCCCGAAACAATTTTTACTTTTAAAAAATAAGCCGGTTTTATATTACAGCATCAAGGCTTTTTTAGATGCTTATGATGATATGGAAATAATCCTGGTATTGCCTGAAGAACATATTGCAAAAGGCCAGGAAATAATCGATGGATATTTCGATTCGTCAATATTTAAAATTACAGCCGGCGGAAGAACACGTTTCCATTCAGTTCAAAAAGGACTTTCTTTGATTGGCGACGAAGCAATCGTTTTTGTTCATGATGGTGTGAGATGCTTTGTTACAAAGGATCTTATCAAAAAATGTTACGATTCTGCTCTTGAATTTGGGACAGCAGTTCCGGTTATTGATTCTTCTGACAGTGTAAGAGTAATAACCAGGAACGGAAATAAAATTGTTGACAGAAACAAAATAAAACTCGTTCAGACTCCACAAACTTTTCATAGCAAAATCCTCTTGCCGGCTTTTGAGATAGATTATAAAGAACAATTTACGGATGAAGCATCGGTGGTTGAAGCTTTCGGGTTAAAGATCAATTTGGTGGAAGGAGAAAAAAATAATATTAAGATCACGATCCCTCAAGATTTGGAACTGGCAAAGATTTTATTGCTTGAATAATTTAGCAATTGCAGAAAGTTTATTCATTTTTATTCCAGGATATTTTTCCAAGGCTGAACCAAAACTTTTATAAAAAAAAGCGAGACTTGGAATATTGCTTCCTTCAAAATCAAGTATAAGACTTTTTCCGGCATGTTCTTTTATAAATGTGTCGATCATTAAATGCGAGGCGCCGGAAGTTTTTCCATCAGGATGATTTCCCACTAAAATATAGTAAGCCCTGTTGTGTGAAAAAAAATAAGCACATGAAGCCACCAGCTTATTTTGTGCAGAATAGACACCGTAAGTATTTGCCTGGTTTTTTTCTTTTAAAATTTGAAAAAGCTGAGCAAGATTCAAAAATGATCTTTCTTGAATTGTTGAAAAATCTTTCGCCTGTTCTTTTGCAAGATGAATAACTTCAGCAATCGGTATATTCTTTTTTACAAGGTTGCCGTATTGTATGGCACGTTTAATGTTTCTTACATGGCTGCTTGCAAATTTGTTTTTTAAAATTTCATAATTTTCTGAAAGTGAAAGAATATAATTGCTTCGTTCATACATTGGAAATTCCGGAATCGAAAAAAGATTAGCGCGGTTAAGGTAAAAATCCCAATACTTAAATTTAGAAGGAATATTTTCTAAAAATAATTTTACCGTTTGCCCAGAAATATGATTGCCAAAAATTCCAAGTGATGCTGTATAAAAGGGTTGATATAGATAATAAATACTGTATTTTTTTTTCCAGGTTAATGGCATTACCATTTCATAATCATTCAAAATGAGAGCGTCCCAATTATCACTCATTGCATCAAGATAAAATGAATACGCATAAATTAGTCCGTTGGAAGCATGGTCAATGCAATAGTCCCATTTATTTTTATCAATATTTGCCTGTATGAGGTAGGAGACTTTCAAAAAGAAAACTATTTATTTTTTAAATGAAAGAGATTTAAAGATCCGGTAAATTTATAAATTTATTCAGGCGAAAATCCTGAATGTCAATACTGAAAGATATTGTTTTCCAAAATCTTTTTTCAGCGATAGTCGACTTATAATAATCACGGTAAATTTTGCTGTAAACAACCGGTATATAAATATTGATAAGGGCTTTATACAATGAAATCTGAACGCCTCCATCATATAGAAATTTGCTTGCTGCGGTATTTTTTTGCCACCCTTCCGCATAAGTGCCAATATCTAAAAAAAGTTTTATTGGACTCTCAGTTGTTAACGCACTAAATGGGTTTGTATCTTTTGGTAAATCAGCAGTCAAGTTTAAAGCAGTAAGCCAGTTATCTGTTTTACCTATTTTGCTGGAGAGCAGATCCGACCTGACTTTGAAACCTCCGTCGCGTATCATTATTTGCTGAGAAACGCCACCCTGGAATTCATTTCGGCCAATAAAATAATTGCTGTAAGTATAATCCTCGTAACCATTTGGGCCAGTCATATTTAAATGGTATCGGTCAGTTTCAAATTGCTTGTAGATTGTGTTTGCACCCAGGTACATAAATTTTCCGGCGAAAAATCTTGCATTGATTCCACCGCCTTTTGGATAATTGAAAAAGTATTTTCCTTCAAATGAAAATCTTAAGAAATCGTTTGTTTGCTGTGCAACAATCTCAGAAGAAAAAGGATAGAGAGCACGTTCGTTTTGTAAAGTAAAACTCAATTCATTAAGATATCGGTTGCTTTTTGGATAGCTTATTATATCCTTCTGCAATATCGTATCTCTTTCAAAAGACAATTGCGTTTCGCGAATAATATAAGTTTTCCATTGCAAGCATTTTTTCACAGAACTCATCGCATTTTTATTTCTGAAAATGAGTTTTACCGCAGGAACGATTTTAGAAAAGGCCAGGTAATTTTTTGTACCGGTCGAATCAGTAAATTCATCCATTGAAAACCTTTCACCACTTAATGATATTTCAGTTTTCCTAACGGCACCATAACTCATGATATTAAAACCGACTCTTCCGATCCCATTTAAAGTTCTGCTGGCTGTAGCATATAGTGGAGCAGCAAAAAAATGAAATTTTGGTTCCGGCAATGTATAATTATGAACGATTCCACCCAGCATTATTTTATCATAATAATTATAACCGGCGGCAGGCAAAAGAAAAAGATAATCGTATTTGTCGGTATTCCTAAAATTAAAGAAGGAAGCCACTTTCAATTCGTTTTTTTTCTGTGGCTCAACTCTTCCTTTTGTTGACAAAAATGAAAAAATACAATCAACGTTTTTGCCACTTACATCTTCTACCACTTTTTTAAAATCACCAGGATAAGGATGTTTAAATTTCCATCGATTATAATACTCATGAAGACAACTGTCGAACAGATTTTTTCCAATAATACGCTCAAGTTTCTTCATCCATAAACCGGTTTTATAATAGGCGATTACAGCATAGTTCGTTTCAGAAAAAAACTGTGAAGGCGTATCAATAGGCTGATCTTTTTTTTCCGCCAATTGAGTTCTATAAACAAGGTCGTCATCATCGGCCGGAATTCTCTTTTCCAAAAAATCTTCTTTTTTCACTTGAGAAGTTCCGGGATATTTCAATTCTTTATAGCGATTATCAAAATAAGTATTCATTCCTTCATCCATCCAGGGATGATCTCTTTCATTAGAGCCCAAAATTCCGTAAAGCCAGTTGTGGCCCACTTCGTGTTCGATGGTCATGTCTAGTGATTCTTCATCTTCCATCGGAGAAATGCTGGTAATTGTAGGATATTCCATACCTCCCGGAAAGCCGAGTTTGGCTTCCACCACCGAAACTGTATTGTAAGGATATTCACCCAACCACGTGCTTCTTGTGCGTACGGCATCTTTAATAAATTGAATCGTGTTTTTCCAAACAGATAAATCAGAAGGAAGAAAAAATGCCCATGCGTCAATAATTCTTCCTGAGGAAAGTTGCATAGTATCATGTCTCACCAGGAAATTTTTATCCGCAAACCAAGCAAAATCATGAACATCCTTTTGATCGAAAACGATCGTTTTTGTTTTTTCTAAACCCGGCTTTTCATTTTCTGGATTGACAGCTTTTTTGGAATGATGAATTGTAGGCTTATAAACTTTTTTTGTCTTTTTTGTCGTGTTAACAAACTTTTTTTTAATTGAAATTACCGGATGTTGAGAAATATCGCGGTTAGCATTTCGTTCAAGCCATTCGATTTGATTTTGATTTTCCAATCGACCTGTAGCTGCCACAACGTAACTTTCAGGAACAGTTATCTGAACATGATAATTCCCAAATTCACTGTAAAATTCACCCTGATCAAGATATGGCATTGGATGCCAGCCCTTGTTATCATAAACAGCCGGCTTGGGATACCATTGGGTAAGCTGGTAACTATGATCTACATAACCGCCCCGGGAAAAATTGAACGGTATTTTCTCATGAAAGGGAGTTGAAATTCTTATGGTTTTTCCGGGTGGAAGAGGGGAAGGTAAAATCAATTTTGCAACATCGATGTATAAGGAGTCATCTTCAAGTTCGGCAGTTTTATCATCCACTTTAAAATCAAGACGATTGATATAACCACGCTTGGCTTCATCGCTAAAATAAAAATCAGTTCGATTCAATTGCAATAATTGTTCACTAAAAGCTGTCCTGTCGTTTTTGTATGCATTTGGCCAAAGATGGAACCAAATATACCGCAGTGTGTCAGAAGAATTATTGGTATATTTTAAAATCTCGAAGCCATTCAGTGTATTTTCACTATCATTTAAGGTTACGTCAATCAAATAATCTACCTGTTGTTGAAAATATTTTGATTGAGCAAAGGATATATAGCAGAGGAAATAAAAGAAAGCCGAGAGAAATATTTTTTTCAACGCAATTATTTCATCAAATATAAAAAATAAAAAGTGTGAAAATGACTACAATTGAAGCGAATAGCTGGCACAAATTTTAAATTATTTTATAATGAGCTGATTTATTAAATTTTTATAAAAATGAAAAGAAAAATATTTTTCTGAAAATAATATTATTTGAAATAAAAGTCTATCTTTATACTTCGTTAATGGGTTTAGTTTGTTTTTCTTTTGGCTGATGTTTCTCTTTAAAGATTTCTTCAGTTCATTGTAGCTACTGAATCATTAATACTTATTTTAATTTATTAAACAAAAGTTTTTACAATGAACATTTATGTAGGTAATCTCAGTTGGTCAATGACTGATGACGATTTAAGCAACTTATTCAGCCAATACGGGACTGTTACAAGTGCAAAGATTCTCAAAGAAAAAAATACCGGCCGCAGCAAAGGATTCGGTTTTGTTGAAATGGAAGACGAAGATGCAGCTAAAACTGCAATCGCTACTTTAAACGAAAGTGAAGTTCAGGGCCGGAAATTAATTGTTAACGAATCACAACCACGCCCTGAAGGCAGCGGCTACAAGAAGAGCGGCGGCGGTGGCTACGGTGGTGGCAGAAGCAGCGGCGGTTACGGCGGCGGCAGAGGAGGTGGTGGCGGCTACGGTGGCGGCAGAAACTCCGGCGGTGGCAGAGGTGGTTATAGCAAAGATTATTAATTTCTTTTTATAGCAGATTTGTCAAATCCTTTTCAATTTTTTGAAAAGGATTTTTTGTTTTGTAAAGTGAACAAACTAATACAAACTCTAATTTTATTTTATAGCGCACAAAAAAAGGATGACAAGCAAGTCATGCTTTTTTGTTAATAATTATTAAACGAATTATTTCTTCATAGCTTCTGCCATCGTTTTTCCAATGTCAGCAGGACTTGCTACTACCTGAACTCCGCATTCTGAAAGTATTTTCATCTTCGCGGCAGCAGTATCTTCGGTACCACCGACAATTGCACCGGCATGTCCCATTCTTCTTCCGGCAGGTGCTGTTTGACCGGCAATAAAACCAACCACAGGTTTGCGATTATTGTCTTTTATCCATCTTGCGGCGTCAGCTTCCATGCTTCCGCCAATTTCACCAATCATTACAATTCCTTCCGTTTCAGGATCATTCATAAAAAGTTCAACTGCTTCTTTTGTAGTGGTTCCAATTATAGGATCTCCCCCTATTCCGATAGCCGTTGAAATTCCTAATCCAGCTTTTGCTACCTGGTCAGCTGCTTCATAAGTAAGTGTACCGGATTTTGACACAATTCCGATTTTTCCTTTCTGGAAAATAAAGCCCGGCATAATTCCTACCTTACATTCATCTGCAGTAATAACTCCGGGGCAATTAGGTCCTATTAATCTTGATTTTGAATCGAGTAAATAATTTTTCACTTTAACCATATCCTGAACAGGAATTCCTTCTGTAATACAAACGATCAGCGCGATTTTTGCATCAGCTGCCTCCATGATAGCGTCTGCAGCAAAAGCGGGAGGTACAAAAATAATGCTCACATCAGCTCCTGTTTCTTTCACTGCTTCTTCAACGGTATTAAAAACGGGCCTGTCAAGATGAGACGTTCCTCCTTTATTTGGCGTAACACCGCCAACTACTTTTGTTCCGTATTCTATCATTTGTGTGGCGTGGAACGTTCCTTCGGTACCGGTAAATCCCTGAACTATTACTTTCGAATTTTTATTAACTAAAACTGACATGAGAAAGATTTTAAAGTTGCGCAAATATATGAAAGTATGTTTGAGGTTTAAGATTTGCGAATTCATTAACTTGCAGCAATGCAACCATATCTTGAACTTTTACAAAAAATATTTGATACCGGTGTAGATAAAAGTGACCGGACGGGAACCGGTACACGCAGTTTGTTTGGTTACCAGATGCGGTTCGATTTGCAGAAAGGTTTTCCACTTGTAACCACAAAAAAACTTCACTTAAAAAGTATTATTTATGAATTATTATGGTTTTTAAAAGGTGATACGAATGTAAAATTTTTACAGGATCATGGAGTCAGGATTTGGGATGAATGGGCAGATGAAAGCGGGAACCTTGGACCGGTTTATGGAAAACAATGGCGAAGTTGGGCTGGTGCAGATGGAAAAACCTTTGATCAGGTATCTGATCTAATCCGCCAATTAAAAACCAATCCTGACAGTCGAAGGTTAATAATTAGTGCCTGGAACGTGGCTGATCTTCCTGAAATGAAACTGATGCCTTGCCATTGCTTATTTCAGTTTTACACTTCCCCTGCAGAAGGAGATGGTAAAAGGAAGCTTTCGTGCCAGCTTTATCAAAGAAGTGCTGATGTTTTTCTAGGTGTTCCTTTCAACATTGCTTCTTATACATTACTGACTTTGATGATTGCGCAGGTGGTTGGTATGGAACCCGGTGAATTCATTCATTCTTTCGGTGATGTTCATTTGTATAAAAACCATTTTGAACAGGCTCAACTGCAACTCAGCCGCAAACCGTTTCCACTACCACAAATGAAATTAAATCCCGCGGTAAAAAATATTTTTGATTTTGAATATGAAGATTTTAATCTTGTGAATTACGAATCTCATCCTTCTATAAAAGCGCCGGTAGCTGTATAGAAATTACTGTGATTAGAAATAATAAGTGAACAAAAAATTTAGTAGATGCTTTGTCATATCGTCGCTGCTTCAGATAATAATATAATTGGAATAAAAAACGGTTTGCCCTGGCATCTGCCTAGTGATTTTAAATATTTTAAAAATAAAACCTGGGGTTTGCCGGTGATCATGGGAAGCAGCACCTATGAATCGATGAAAAAAGATTTGCCGGGAAGAATAAATATTGTTGTTACACGAAAAAGAGACTGGCATCCGCGGAATGTATTTGTCTCACACACAATCAATGATGCTATTAATAAGGCAAAAGAAACTGATGCAAAAGAAATTTTTATTATTGGCGGTGGAGAAGTCTTTAAAGAGACGATAAATTTAGTTGATCGAATTTATCTCACTCGTGTACATACCAATGTTACAGGCGACACGTCCTATCCTGAAATAAATAGGGCAAAGTGGAAACTCATTTGTCAAGATGCACACCCTGCCGATGAAAAAAATAATTATCCTTATACTTTTGAGGTTTGGGAAAAAACTGATAATGATCAAATCCAATAATGTATTCCTCATTTAAACTCGCAAAAAAATATTTTCATTATTTTTTTCATTCAAAAAACGGTAAGGGACACGGAGTTCATTCTCCATTTGTTTTCAGCTTCATCATTCACGTTTTAAATGATAAAAAAAAGTACGCTTGCTATGGTGAAATAGAATTGTTACGAAAGTCACTTCTCAAAAATGATAGTCAGATTGAAGTTGAGGATTTCGGTGCCGGCTCTGCCGTTATCCCTTTTAAAAACAGGAGAGTAAAAGATATTGCCTGTTCTTCTTTGAAAAAGAAAAAATATAGCCAGCTACTTTTCAGGATTGCCAAATATTATCAGCTAAAAAATATCGTAGAGTTGGGAACGTCTTTTGGAATAACCACGATCTATATGGCTACTTCACATTCTGAGGCAAGAGTAATTACCCTTGAAGGATCCGACACTATCGCAAATATTGCCTTACAAAATTTTAGAGAAGCCGGACTGGATAATATTGAATTAATCAAAGGTGATTTTGAAAAAACAATTCCTGCCGTTCGTGATAAATTCGAAAATATCGACTTGCTTTTTATCGATGGGAATCATCGCAAAAAACCAACATTAGAATATTTTGAATTTTTTTTGAAAAAAGCCTCAGCGAAATCAATTTTCATTTTTGATGATATTCATTGGAGTAATGAAATGGAAGATGCATGGCAAGAAATAAAAGAACATCCTTCTGTTACCTTAACGATTGATCTTTTCTTTATAGGACTGGTTTTTTTTAGCAAAGATTTTAAAGTAAAACAACATTTTCCTGTAAGGTTTTGATTTTTATAATACCTTAGGAGCATATTTACAATTTATGACGATTGGTGTTTTAAAAGAACCGCTAGCCGAAACCAGAGTCTCACTTTTACCAGAGCATATTGGGATTTTAAAAAAATTAAACGTTGATGTATTAGTTGAAAATAATGCGGGCGAAAAGGCATTCGCTTCAAATGAAAAATATGTGGAAGCCGGTGCTACAATTGCTACACGTGAAGAGGTTATTGCAAAATCTGAAATTGTTTTAACCATACATCTGCCGTCTGCTCATGAAGTCGATTCACTTAGATCAAAAGTACTATTGGGTATTTTTCAGCCACTGTATAATGTTGATTTTGTAAAGAAATTAAACGAAAGCGGTATTACTGTTTTTAGTATTGACATGATACCGCGAAGCACGCGTGCACAAAGCATGGATGTGCTCAGCAGCCAGGCAAATATTGCAGGATATAAGGCAGTTTTGTTAGCTGCGAATTTATTTCCAAAATATTTCCCCATGTTCATGACAGCCGCAGGGAGTATTCCTCCTGCAAAAGTTTTGATATTAGGCGCAGGCGTTGCAGGTTTGCAGGCGATCGCAACTGCAAGAAGGTTAGGAGCTGTTGTAGAAGTTTTTGATACAAGACCGGCGGTTAAAGAAGAAGTGATGAGTCTCGGGGCGAAGTTTGTAGAAGTAGAAGGTGCTGCAGATGCAAGCAAAGCAGGCGGTTACGCGGTAGAACAGACACCGGAATTTTTACAAAAACAAAAAGAGAGAATAGCAGCAAGCGTAGAAAAATCGGATATCATTATTACCACTGCACAGATTTTTGGTAAGAAAGCGCCTGTTTTATTGACAGAGCCAATGATCGCCAAGATGAAAAACGGATCAGTTATCATTGATCTTGCTGCAGCTACAGGCGGAAATACTGAAGTAACAAAAAACGATCAAACAATAAATTATAAGGGCATCACAATTGTAGGAAACTCAAATCTTCCTTCAACGATGCCTTATGATGCAAGTAAGATGTATGGAAAAAATATCTGCAACTTCTTGCATTTGATTATTGATAAAGAAGGGAAATTAGATTTGAATCTTGAAGATGAATTAGTAAAAGGCACTCTAATTGGGTGATGTGCTGGTGAACTGAGTTGATTTGTCAGAATGAAAATATTTTGGTAGAATAAAAATTTAGGAGGATTGTGCGTTCACTATAAACGTTATAACGGAAAGGCATAAACTAAAAACATTGAATTTAAAATCAAATGATAATAATTGAATAATAAATAATAAAATAACCATGCAGGAAATAATTCATTTTATCCAGCAAAATATCCAGATGATTTACATAGTGATCCTGATGATATTTTTGGGTATTGAAATAATAGGAAGAGTACCGAGCGTACTTCACACGCCGCTGATGAGTGGTGCAAACGCGATTCATGGTGTGGTAATTATAGGAGCCATAATCGTGATGGGAAAGGCGGAAAGCGGGAATTATGTAGCCCTTATCCTTGGCTTCCTTGCTGTGGTTTTGGGAACATTGAATGTTGTGGGAGGTTTTGTGGTGACTGACAGAATGTTAGAAATGTTTAAAAAGAAAAAATAGGATTTGAAATAATTATATAATAATAAACCTGCCTGATTGCAGACATGCAAATACAAAAACTAATCAACTAATTCTCCAATAAATGGGTCCCAGTATTTTATCAGTTTGTTACATCGTTGCTTCAGTTACATTCATTCTTGGATTGAAAATGTTGTCAAATCCGGCAACTGCAAGAAGAGGGAATTTAATTGCTGCCGGAGGAATGATTATCGCAATCTTAGGAACTATTTTTTTATACGAAGACAACGGTAAAAAATTAGGTAATTACCTGTGGATATTTTCAGCAATAGTTATAGGTTGTATCATCGGGACGTTGGTAGCCAAAAAAGTGAAGATGACAGCAATGCCGGAACTGGTAAGCTTTTTCAACGGAATGGGCGGCGCTTGTGCGGCTTTGATTTCTATTGTTGAGTTCGATTATTTGTACAGGGAACACCGGCCTGTAAGTGCTTCTTTTTCTGATGTGGTTAACTCGGGTCATTATTTAGCAATCATAGCCGGAACTATAATCGGTAGCATTTCATTTGCCGGAAGTATCATTGCATGGGGAAAATTGAGTGGAAAATTTAAAGATTATTCATTTAAAGGTCAGCACGTTGTTAATAATTTACTTTTGATCCTCATCTTCGTTAGCGCAGTCTACGCATATTTTTCTAATACTCAATTTGTAAATATTCCTTTCTTTGTTACAGTTGCATTAGCACTATTTTATGGTGTCTTTTTTGTTTTACCGATTGGTGGCGCGGACATGCCGGTTGTTATTTCATTGCTCAATTCTTTTACCGGTGTGGCAGCGGCTTGCGGAGGATTTTTATATGATAATAAAGCAATGCTTACCGGTGGAATTTTAGTGGGTGCTGCCGGAACTCTACTTACAATCCTGATGTGCAGGGCGATGAATCGCAGCCTTATCAATGTGCTCATAGGTTCGTTTGGTGGCTCAAAAGCTGCAGGAGGCATGAGTACGACAGAAGGAAATATAAAAGAGATCTCGATAAGTGATGCGGCTATGCTTATGGCTTATGCAAAAAAAGTGATGATCGTTCCCGGTTATGGATTGGCAGTAGCACAGGCACAGCATTCCTGCCATGAATTGGAAAAATCGCTTGAAGAAAAAGGTGTTGAAGTTAAATATGCTATCCACCCGGTAGCCGGACGCATGCCCGGTCATATGAATGTTCTGTTGGCAGAAGCAGATGTTAGTTATGATAAATTATTAGAAATGGAGGACGCCAACGAGGAATTAAAATCAACCGATGTTGCGTTCATTTTAGGCGCGAATGATGTAGTGAATCCTGCTGCTAAAAACGATCCTTCTTCTCCCATTTATGGAATGCCTATTCTTGAAGTCGAACTGGCAAAAAATGTTATTGTAAATAAAAGAAGCATGAAACCCGGATATGCCGGCATTGAAAATCAACTTTTTTATCAACCAAAAACCTCTATGCTTTTTGGAGATGCAAAAAAAGTTTTGCAGGAATTATTGGCGGAACTGAAAAATATTTAACCATCTTATTTCCTTAAAACAGAAACGAAATTCTATTATTATTGTTCGTTTACTGCATCTGATTCTTGTATAATTAACCACTGAACTCTTGTACGGTTTTTAGAAATCCGTGAAACTGCAAAGTTACTTTTTTGAGGATATTGACACCAGTTAATGCAGGACTTTCACGATATTTTCCTGGTTTTCGAATTGCTAATTTGCATTCTTTTAAGCTTGGTATGAGAGGTTATAATAGATTATAAAAAAAATGGCGAAGGTTTTAAATTGAACCTTCGCCATTCACTATTAGTAAAACAGAAATTCTGTTTATTGATTTTTTTACTATTCTTTAACGAATTTGCTTACAGCAGTTTCGCAGCCATTATTACAAATTGCTTTTATAAAGTAACTTCCTGCAGGCAATAATGATACATCAAAATCGAGATTATTTCCACCATTCACTACAGAGAAAGCCTGTCGTTTTAATGTTTTACCAGCCAAATCAGTAATAATTATGTTGATATTATTATTAACAGGTGATGAAACAATTACATTCAATTTGTCTTTTGCCGGATTAGGATATACTGCGTTCAAAGAAAGTGTATTAACCAGGTTTCCTTTTACGAAAATAACATTCGAATAATTTGTCTTACCATCTTTATCAATCTGCATTAAACGATAATAAACATTTCCACCAATTCCTTTTGTATCAGTATACTGGTAATCCAAAACAGAACCAGTGTTCTTGCTATTTTGTTTTGAGTTCACAAAAGCAAGGTTCCTGAAATCATTTCCGTTAAATGAATATTCAACTTCAAATCCCTGGTTATTTATTTCTGTAGCAGTAGACCAGGAAAGAATGTTTGTGTTTCCGGAATGTTCACCTTTAAAGTTTAACAGCGAAATAGGCAGAGGAGAACCTGCTGCTGAAATGGTAAAGGTTCCGCGATCACTCAGGTTGGGTCCGAAACTATAAACACGGATTTTATAATTTGTTCCAGCGATCGCATTCAGGTTAATTGTTTCAGTTCCCCCCGCTTGAGTCGCGTCACTGCAGGCTACTTCAGTTAGCGAGCCGCAAGTTCCTTTAAATACTTCGAGTACTCCATCAAAATTACTGCTGCCTTCCAGGTTGATGGTAACTGCGCCGGTAGTTAACGCAGTAAATTGGTACCAAACATCGTCATCAGCAGACCCTGTAAATCCGCCACAAGGATCAGCAGGTTGACTTTGTGTTGCGCCTAAGGTTGTTCCTGTTTGAGAGGTTGTAAGATTCGTTGCTCCTGAACAATCATCATTAAAAGGAGCGGGTGGAGGAGCACTGGTAATAAATGAAGTTGTGTTTGCTCCACATCCTATGGCAGATCCTGACCCATTAACCGGCACAACATACCAATAATAAATGGTACTGTAATTCGTATTGTAAATGTTCAGACTGTCAGTTAGTACAGTACCGACCAATGTGGTTGGAGGCAACTTCGCATCGAGGTAAACATTATAAAGAACAGCACCCGGTACAGAAGTCCATTTCAAAGTAATATACGGAGTTGGACTTACATTAGTACTTGCATTGACCGGAGAAACATTGGTAGAACAAGTGGGCACCTGGGCTTTCAGAGAGACGAATAAGAACGACAGGATAATTAGGGTAAAAGTTTTTTTCATAGTAGTTAATTTGGGTTAAAATTATTCAATTTCAACAAAATATAAATTAATTTTTAAAATTTCAATACGTAAAATAAAATCAAATGTTTTAAACGAACAAATTCTATTTTTATTTCATCAAAAAGACAAAAACTATTTATTTTCTTCTTTTTTTCTAAAAGCGTAAGAGGTGCTTAAAATGTATTCGTAAAATTCAGCGATGGTGCTGTTTGACACAAAATAATAGTCGGGCCGATACAGCCTTTTGTAAGTTTCCAACGAATCGCCGGTAAGACCGGTGATCCGGGTAATGGTTTTGGATGAAAATTTATAATCAACATACCTGTCTTGCTCTTCTTCGAGAAGGCGGTTTCTGAAAGCCAGCTGTTCTTTATTTTTTCTGAATTGAAACATTCCAATAAGTGCATCCAGGTCTAAACCGGCAGCTCCTCCGGGATCGTAGGTGGAATGAATACCTTGTTTTTCATCGCCAAATATTTTTGCATATTCTTCCCGGTTTTCTGTGGAATCAAATTTATAAGTATCAGTGTAAATAGTCACAGGATTCAAGAGTTTGTATTTCTGTTTCACTTTTGCCTGTATAGAAATATCAAACGCATTGTAATTCTTAATATCTTTTACAGGAAACTTTACGGTAGATTTTCCATCATAAGTAAAGAAGATCGAATCGGCAGTTGAAACATTAATGCGATAAGAACCAGTCGAATCAGTAATACCAGATGAACCGGAAGTACTCTTCACCTCCACATCCTGAACAGCATACAATTTTGTATTATCATATACATTGCCGCTTACAGTTATTTGCGCCGATATTTTTAAAGGCGAAACGATCTGTAAAAAACCAAACAGCCAAAGAATATTTACAATTAGCTTTCTATTCAAAATGAATACAATATTAGAACAATGATTTTGCGAATGTAAGTGTAGAATTTTTTTTAACGTTCGTTTTAATAATCTGTTATTACTGTTGACATCTTAGCTGTTTAAGATATGTTTGAATTATAATTATCAACCTTTAAACCTCATATTTGCCGATTAAATATTTATTTCCCACTGCATTTGGAATTGTTTAATTTTAATCTCCAAATAAATTTTATTCCAAACACTTAAACTTTTACAAAATGAAAAAGATATTTTCAAAAGGGCTTGTTTTAACATTGGCTGGTTTGTTCATGACCTCTTTGATTTTTGCGCAGCAGGATAAATCCAAAAGGGCCAGTCCTCCTGAAACTGCTACCGGCACAGTTGCAGGATCAAAAATTACCATCAACTACAGCAGTCCCGCTGTAAAAGGAAGAAAGATTTGGGGAGATCTCGTTCCATACGATAAGGTTTGGAGATTAGGCGCTAACGAAGCAACTACTTTCCAAACAAGTAAAGACATTATGGTAGAAGGAAAAAAACTGCCTGCAGGCACATATGCATTATACGCTTTGCCAACTGCAACTGAATGGACTTTTATTTTTAATTCCCAACTGACACAAGGCGGTAAGCCGATTTGGGGTATAAAAGATGAAGCGGGAACTACTACTGATGATCCTAAAACAGAGGTTTTGCGTGTAATGGCAAAGCCGGAGAAATCATCTACATTTAATGAAAGAATGAAAATTGCGGTTAACAAAAGCGGTTTTGTTGTTGAGTGGGAAAATCTGAAAGTGCCTGTTTCAATAAAATAAGTTTTTGGCTGATAAAAATACGAAGCCCGGCTACTAAAGCCGGGCTCTTTCATTTGCGAAAGACAGCATAAACTATTTTCGTTTATGCATAAACGTTACATACCATTCTGAAATAAAAATCAGGTTAAATTGCAGGTTTACTATCTTTTAGAATTAACCTCCTTTATATCCACCTATAATCGGAAGAATTTCACCCGTAATATAACTGGAGCATTGCGGCGAAGCAAGAAATACATAAGCCGGCGCAATCTCCTCGGGCTGAGCAGGACGCTTCATGGGCGTGTTTGAACCGAACTTTTCAATGAATTTCTCTTGTTTGTCAGAAGGATTAAGTGGAGTCCAGACCGGTCCGGGTGCTACTGCATTTACCCGTATTCCTTTAGATATCAGGTTAGAACTTAAAGAACGTGTAAACGCATGAATGCCACCTTTTGTAAGAGAATAATCCAGCAAATATTTGTTTCCCATGATTCCGGTTACTGAACCGGTATTTATAATGGCGCTTCCATAATTCATAAAAGGAACTGCCGCATGTGCCATGTGGAAATATCCATAAAGATTCGTCTTTAGCGTAAGATCAAAATGTTCTTCTGTAAGGTCTTCAAATTCTTCTACATGCAGCTGGAAAGCCGCGTTATTAACCAGTATGTTTAATTTTCCAAAATTGTCGACCGTATTTTGTACGGCAGCTTTACAAAATTCTTTATCTGTAACATCGCCGGGAATCAATAAACATTTTCTTCCTTCTTGTTCCACCAGTTGTTTTGTCTCTTCTGCATCCTGGTGTTCACTTAAATAAACAACGGAAATATCAGCTCCTTCACGCGCAAATAAAATCGCTACAGCTCTTCCGATGCCTGAATCTGCGCCGGTGATCAAAGCCACCATGTCCTGCAATTTCCCTGAACCTTTATAATAAGGCGCATCGCACATAGGCTTTACCTCAAGATCTTTTTCTTTTCCCGGTTTTTTCAAGTGTTGATTGTCTACCGGCGGCTCCGGATATTTTCTTGCGCCGGCCTGCATGGCTTTCTCCTGCTTTTTTTTGTGGTCTGGTTTATCTTCCTGCACTACCTGTTCCTGCAATTTTCGTTGCTTCTCCGCAAGCTTTTCTCCTTGTTGCTTGTAACTCTTCAATGTTTTCATGGATCTATTTTTTTTAAAACTTGCCCAAAAAACATTCCAATTGATTTTAATAAAAGCTGGAAGCCATTTCTGCAACCTCCTATTTATCTTTAGGGGTTAAAAATTGGTTTTGGGAAGAAAACTCTAATAGGAGTAATAAACGGAAATACATGATTTTTCTAAAAACTTGCTTTAATAATGATAAAAAAAAACAGAAATGGAAAACAAGGAAATGCTTACAACGATTAATAAATTATTCGCGGCAATTGAAAAATTAATTCCGGTTTATATGGAAGATCCTTTGGATAAAAGAGTTTCGAACGGAAATGTGGCGGCTTGTATCATTGAAGAAAGTGGATATGTGCATGGCAAAATGTTTGGAACGAATAAACCAAGATTACGTCTCCCTTATAAAGTCGCCTGGACAAAAGCAAGCCAGGTTTGGCTTACAGGCGTGAAAACCGGCGAATATGAGAGAATGGTTTTTAATAATGAAGTAGAAGAAAACGCAAACGGAATTGACAACCCGGACTTAATCGGGTGGGAGGGCGGCCAGCCAATCACCTTAAAGGATAGCACAAAACTGTCAGTTGGATTTAGTGGTTTCCGGGGCGTAACTGATTTGGATATTATGCTAAAGGCATTTGCTGAAGCAGCAAAGTAAACAACGATTGTGAGGGAATGTCATCGCAAAGCTTATAGGTTTCCAGGTTCCATTATGAGTACAGCCGCGCCTTCTATTTTACCGGCTCTTAAGTTATCTAACGCTTCATTTGCTTTTGTAAGCGGAAAAGTTTCAACGGTCGTTTTTATTGGAACCTGCGCTGCAAGTTTCAAAAATTCATCACCGTCATTCCTCGTTAAGTTAGCCACCGAACGAACCACTCTCTCTTCCCACAAAATGCTGTATGGAAAAGAAGGTATGTCGCTCATGTGAATGCCGCCACAAACCACTATACCTCCTTTATCCGAGTGTTTCAAAGCTGTTGGAACGAGTTCTCCTTCGGGAGCGAAGACGATGGCTGCATCGAGTTTTTCCGGCGGCAACTGTGAAGAATCTCCGGCCCATACGGCGCCGAGTTTTAAAGCAAAAGCCTGCGCTTTTGTATCGCCCTTTCTGGTAAATGCAAAAACCTTCCTGCCCTGGTAAACAGCAAGCTGCGTAAGAATATGAGCTGCCGCACCAAAACCGTAAATGCCGAGGTTGACTGATTGTTCACCAGTCATTGAGTAGGAGCGGTAACCTATAAGTCCCGCACATAGAAGCGGGCTTCCCGATGCATTTGCATATTCTTTGGAAAGCGGAAAACAATATTGCTCATACGCGACCGTATATTGAGCATAGCCGCCGTCAATAGTATATCCTGTGAATTTTGCATTTTCGCAAAGATTTTCTTTGCCGCTGTGGCAATATTTGCAATGGCCACAAGTATAGCCAAGCCAGGGAATACCGACAATGTCACCTTCTTTAAAATTCTTCACATCGCTTCCGGTGGCTGCGACGGTACCGACAATTTCATGTCCCATGATAAGGGGCAATTTTGGATGTTCAAGTTCCCCATCTAAAATATGAAGATCAGTACGACAAACGCCACAGGCAATAACCTTCACTAATACCTGGTCTTTGCCTGGCTTCGGCAATGGCAGCGTCTTTAATACCAATGGATGCCCTTGTTTTTCCAACACCATTGCCTGCATTGTTGCTGGTAATATCATCTTGCTGTTGTTAAAATTCCAAATGAAAAATCTCTTTTCAAGTTCCCACAATCGGAGCAGTAAACCAAGAAATTCTCATGATTTCATTTCAATTTCCTGTGGCGGCCGACGGATTTAATTTGCAGAAATGAAGGCGTGAACAAAAATTTATCCATGTTTTTTTTTGATGAGCACCTTGCTTTGTAACCGCGGCTAGATGAAAAATCCGGTTTTAAACATGTACCGGTAACGGATGCACCTTTTGTAAATGCAGATCAAAATGGAGTTAAGATTGAAGTGATTCCAGATGCCCATAAAATTTAGAACTGCTGTTCTTTATTCAAATTGTCATCTTAACATAATTTCCTTTCAACAAAGCACTCTTTCACTATTGAGAAGTCAACAACGAGGAAAATAGTGTAACCGTTGACGTTACATTGATCTGCAAATAATTAGCAGGGCATGTCTTTCCAAAATTTTATCTTGCTGCCTGGATGTATTCAAAAATTATCTTTACAAAATGAAAAGCATTTTCACCGGTCTTTTTTTCGTTGCCTGTATAATATATTCTGATCTTTTACCTGCGCAAACCAACGTAAATACAATATCGCCGCGCATTGTAAACATTGTCAACTTCATCCGTTTGCTTGAACCGCGGGATTCCGCCATAACTGAAGAGGTATTGTATCAAACGGTAGTAAAGCAGGTGGAAATATTAAAGCATTATCATTTAAAGGGAACCTTTTTGTTGCAGTACGATGCATTAATGGACAACCGCTATCAAAAGCTGCTGAAGAACCTGCCCAGGGACGAGTTTGAGATTGGTGCGTGGTGGGAGATACCAGAGCCATTGGTTGAAAACGCCGGGATGAAATGGCGTGGGCGTTATCCATGGGACTGGCGCGCTAATATTGGTTTCTCTACTGGCTATTCGTCGCAACAAAGAAAAAAGCTGGCGGATACCTACATGCATGATTTCAAAAAAATATTCGGCTATTACCCTAAATCGGTTGCTTCGTGGTTCATTGATGCATATTCTCTTAATTACATGTACCAAAAATATCGCATTGTAGCTTCAGCTAATTGTAAGGATCAATATGGAACCGATGGTTATACTTTGTGGGGCGGCTACTGGAACCAGGCTTATTATCCGTCAAAGACCAATGCCTACATGCCGGCTCAGCAAAAGACGGGTCAAATACCTGTACCCATTTTCCGAATGCTCGGCAGCGACCCGGTACGGCAATATGATAATGGTCTTGGTAGTTCCCGTCAGGGTGTTGTTACGCTGGAACCGGTGTATCGCTTTGGCGGTGGGGATTCAGCTTGGGTGCACTGGTTTTTCAGTCAAATGATTAATGGTGA
>Ga0157371_10000988_pt1 | contig 31487 bp, 41 predicted proteins | sample C45metaG_FD_113462 | JGI IMG/M metagenome (GOLD analysis project Ga0157371, IMG submission 113462) | Corn rhizosphere microbial communities from Kellogg Biological Station, Michigan, USA - C4-5 metaG | ecosystem: Host-associated > Plants > Roots > Rhizosphere > Soil | place: USA: Michigan... | reverse complement strand
TATTATTCCCTGTATCTATCTATGTATATAGTCAATATGTTATAAGGGTTGAGAATGATTGGGTAACTGGAATTTTAATTTGGATTAGCATATTTTTTTCTATTTTTTTAAAAATATTATGGGTGATTGTGTGTGATTATTTTTCTTACGTTGAAGGCAGGGAGGTAGTAAAAAAATTAATTATTCTTCTGTTTTTATTTTATTTTTTTTAGTGCTTTTACCGTTTATTGAGTCAATATTAAAAAAATAATTTAAGAAGACTAAATAAAAGTGGCTAGAAATTGAATTCCTGTATTTGTTAATTCGTGGGTTAAGTAATATGGATTACAATCAATTAATTGATAAAATTGAAAAGTTTGTTAACAAAGATGATATCTCACTAAAAAACACTCAAGAGATTGAAGTTCTTTTGGAAAATTTAATTATTAAAGATGAATTAATTACTGAAACAATTTTATTTTTAGCATCATATAGACCTGGAGGTGGTGAATATATGAATGATGAAAGCCAAATAACTCAACAATTAAACAAAGTTTTAGTACTTTTAAAAAGTGAATATTGAACACGTGGTTAGTATAATTTTTAAGAATAGGCTTAGGGTGATTATTATGGAATATAATGTTTTTTCTTACACAAACAATTCCAAGAGTAATATTGTCTTGGTAATTGAGCCATGGATATTGATTTACGATATACCTTCTAAATCTACGATAAAATTTTATTATTCCAGTTCAAGTAAGTTGGTTGAGATATCAGGTTTTAAAGACAATTATCTCAATGTATATTTTGATTTTGATAGAATAAGAGTCGAATTAGATGAAGTTGATATTACAAATTTGTACCCCTTGGATAAATTATAAAAACATCAATATTTAATACTTGATTTATAAGTATAAATTAATTTAACTAAGTATTTGTAGATCCATTTTATCAAAATATTATAAGATTCAGAGAAGTTCCAAGATAATTTTAGGAGTTGTGTTATGAGTTTAAGTGTAGAGCAAAAAACTGCGATTGAAAATTATGCTTTTGGGAGAATTAGTGAATATAGGTTTAAAAAAATTCTTGATTTAGATATTGAGGATAATCAAAGATTTGGGGCTGAATTATTCAAATTAGCTAATGACAATAAAGAAGAGTTTGCTTTGGCGATAGGAATGGGCTATTTATTTAGAGATGGTAGAAAATTGGAATCAGAATTATTTTCTTTTATTAAAAAAATATACTTTAGTGAATGGCACCATGAGCATGAAAACATTATTGATACATTTTCTAGGCAAGAGAGTTGTGAATATATTGATTTTTTATATGAAGCTATAATATTTGTACCCCAATATTTAGTAGATTTTGAGGAGAGATCAATTGCAAGAAGGGCTTTCTTTGGATTCGGAAGAAATATTTCTTGTCCCAAAGCTTTGGAATATCTGAATCAATTTCTTAATGATCCAGACCCAACACTAAGAGGATTTGCCGATGAACAATTTAAGATCTTAGGAATTAAAGTTTAGCCACATCAATAGTTTGATCTGGAATATAAATACTTTCATTAGGAAGTAATAAGCTTGCTTGCTTAAATTTATGCTCTACTACTAAATTAGAGATTTCTTTTGCTTCTTCTGTTATATCAATTATATCAGTTACCCATTTATTGATGTAATGTTCAACTGCAATTCCACTTAGACCGATCTGAATAGCTCTGTATTTTAAAGGTTCTAATAATAAATTTCGTTCAGGATCCCATTGTATTCTTACAGGAGTTTTGGATTTAACTATATTCCATTCATCTTCTGTAATTGCTATAGGCTTATGGCTTGAACAACTATGACTTAATGCCCAGTCGAAGCCCTCTTTTGATATATCTATTGCTAAAATTTTTTGTTGCTTATTATCTTTATGTCCCCAACCAGCGCGATACATCATCCAAAGAAATGAAGGCTTTATCCATGTCATTCTAGTCATTTTGAAATGAAGATTATCCTTAAATGATTTATTTCTAATTGCTAATGAGGCTAATTCATAAGAAAAAGCTTGATATACTCTAATGGTAGATTCTGTTTGATATGCCCGAATAACTTTTTCATCATATTTATTCATTTTTTAACTCAGATAAAAAATACGATTATATTTTATAGTATAAGTTTATAATTAAATCATTTTTGTTATAATAATTTAAAATATAAAAACTGGTCAACACATGAAAAATATACTTATAGCATTCTGCTTTAATCTACTATTTTGCAATTCTGTATTTGCAAATAGTGGTTTCTATAACACAAAAATTAGTGCAATCACAATCCATGATTATTGGAATGTACTTGTTATTGAATTAAAGAGCCCAGTTGCAACAGGGGAAGGCTGCGCTGTATCAAATGCAGTAGTCTTACTAAAGAATCATTACATGTTTAAAGAAATGTATGCAGCACTTCTTTCTGCTTTCCATGCACAGACGATAATTAGCGGTTGGGCAAATGGTGGTTTTAGAGTATCCAGTACTAACTAGATTAGACTTAAGAAAATAACAAATTAAGTAATTAAAATTTGGCAAAACAAAAAGATCAGACTCATCTGATCTTTTTGTGTTTAAACATTATTTTTAAGCATTAGGATTTTAAAAATTAAAGCCCAGCTTCATATTCGCTATTGCTGAGTAACTTTTCAACATCTGCAATATTGTCTGGTTTAATCTTATAAATCCAGCCTTTGCCATAGGGGTCGTCATTCACAAAATCAGGATCATCTTCAAGGGCAGTATTCACTTCTACAACTTCACCCGAAACAGGCGCATGAATATCAGATGCTGTTTTAACGGATTCAACTACACCAGCTTGAGCACCAGCAACCACATGGCTACCCACTTCAGGCGCTTCAACGTAGACTAAGTCGCCTAAAGCATCTTGAGCATGGTCAGAAATACCAGTAATCACAAGATCACCTTCAATTTTTACCCATTCATGTGTAGCTGCATATTTCAAATCTGAAGGATGATTCATAATGACTCCATTAATCAATTTATTTTTGGCACGAGTTATACAGGTTTTTTAATCAAAACAGAAAGCAGAGATACTGATAAACTTATTCATCGAAACAAATAATCGTGATAAATCACATTATAAGTATGGGTCTTTGCGCCAACTACTTGGGCTACGACCACTCCAGCGTTTAAATGCACGACTAAAGTTTGCAACATCACTATAACCGAGTTCATCTGCAATTTGTTCCAGTGTATAGTCAGTACGGGAAAGTAACGATGTGGCATGGCGATAACGTACTTCATCTACCAATGTAGAGAAAGAAGTACCTTCGGCAGCCAACTGACGCTTTAATGTACGATCTGACATATGCAGACGATCTGCGACATTTTCAATACTTAAATAATGCTGTTCCGAATGAGTCAAGATATCACGTACACGCATCGCCAAGCGGCGTCTTTCACCCAAAGCTGAAAGTTCTGCTTCACATTGATTAATTGCAATTTGACTGGCAATCGGGTCAGCATTGACCATTTTTAAGCCCAAGTAGGATTTGTCAAAACTTGCAATGAGGTGTGGCTGTTCAAAACGCATATTGTATTGCTTTGCCAGTTTCTCGATGTATTTGTCAAAGCCATCAGGCTTGGGAAAATCAAAATCGATATCGCCATGCAAATAATCAATGCCAGTTAAGGCTTTTGCCATGGTCATAATACCAAAGGTTAGCCCCATCACAATTTCTGTTCGCAAAGGTTCGATTTCGATATCACATTGCAATTGAAGTGTGGCTTTTTCACCAAAAGTAGAAAAATACAATTGTAGAAAGGGCATACGCAACTGGATAAAACGGTTGGCTAAGACAAGCGCATCGGTAATATCGTGTGCTGTCATGATGGCATAACCAATAAAGCCATGAATGGAAATACGCATTTGTGTACCGAGATGAAAGCCTAAGGTGCTTTCACCTGTAAGTTTTAATGCGTGTTTAATCAATTCATTGGCAAGTGGTGTCGGAATCCGACACTCAGGATCTGCTAACTGTTCGCTGGTAAAATTAAAGGGTGCGAACAGTGTTTCTGCGCTATATCCCCAACGAGAAACAATATCTAATAATAATAGTCCATAAACACCAGGAATTCCCTGATCTTGGCGAGCTGAGACTGTTTTCATGTGCTTTCCATTGCTCTGAACATTGTTTTTACTTGTTTCATCATATTGTCATGATATGGAAAAACCCTTAAATATTGTAAGACAAATTTAGGATTAATGTGCATCAAAATTGCGCTTAAATACCACAATTTTAGTGGTTGAAATCAACAATACATCATCATCTTGATTTTTTGCTTGTGTTACATAGGTCACAATTGCACGATCATTTTTGGTTTTAGACGGCTGGATAGATACAATTTCGACATCAACATGTATTTTATCGCCCACACGCGTGGGTTTTGGCCATCTTAAACTTGATTCTGAACCAATTAAGCCATAAGCAACAGGGAAGCATTCTGTCCAAAGACGCATGGTGACGGCAGATGTATGCCATCCACTTGCAGCAAGTCCTTTAAAAATCGGGTGATCTTTGGCTTTTTCAGCATCAGTATGGAAAACTTGCGGATCATACTTATGTGCAAACTCTAAAACCTCATCTAAAGTCATTTCGTATTCACGACTTTTAAAATGATCACCAATATTTAAATCTTCCAAATACAACATTGTTTATACATTCCCTTAATTTCACACAATACTCATAAATGGTGATGTTCTACGCATAAAAATTAAATTATCTAAACTTTTTCATTGTAAATCACCATTAAGCAATTTCAATGACTGTTTTGCCAATCATCCATTTTTTTAAGTCGTATTGAAATATCACTCAAAATATCGAGTGATTTAGACCATAATAACATTGTGTAATGTCCTGAAAGTAATGAAAATACGACCAAAGTGAATTGAGCAAGCTTATGACGCATTAAAGCAATGTTTTAAGCATCCAAACTTCACAAACATGACTATGACCAGTATTACCTTTAGGTTGTGATAAATGCTCAAAACCTAACTTCTCATAGAGTTTAATGGCTTGCCAGAGATCTTGAGTGGTTTCTAAATAACAAGACTGAAAGCCTTGTTGTTGTGCAAATTCAAAACACTTTTCTAAAATTTTCTTAGCAAACCCTAAACCACGAAGTTCAGGCAAAAAATACATCTTTTGAATCTCTAAAACAGTTGCATCACCTTGTAATGGTGAAAGACCTCCGCCACCAACAACGCGACCATTTGCATCCTCAATAATCCAATATTGGGCATTGGGTTGAGCATATACTTGATATAAATCATCCAAGATCGGGTCGGCTACAGCAAAGCCTGATTCAGGTGCTAAGCCAAATTCTTTAGATACTTCACGAATAACTTGTGCGATCGACGGATTGTCTTGTATTTGTATCGTTCTAATTTGGTACATAAGTTAATGAAAATAAAAAAGGTAGAATTTTTATAACAAAAATTCTACCTTTTGTGATCAGTTAAAAATTCAACTGATCAAAACTTTACCACTTGAATAACAGTATAGGGGCTGTTGACAATTCGTCTAGTTATGAAATGCCAACAAACCCTAAGTAAATTTACAGGTTTTGCTGCAATACTATTTTAATTCACTCGAAGATTTACCCAATTCTCGACGGGCAATGATCAGCTGTTGAATCTGTTGTGTTCCCTCAAAAATATCTAGAATTTTTGAATCACGCGCCCATTTTTCTAACAATTCATCTTCGTTATAACCCACACTGGCAGCCAGCTCTACACATTTTAAAGTGATTTCATTACAAATACGTCCAGCTTTAGCTTTGGCGATAGAGGCCTCACGAGAGTTAGGCTTTTTGTTATCTGCCATCCATGTGGCTTTTATGGTGAGTAAGCGTGCAGCTTCCCATTCTGCCTCCATCCGATAGATTTGCGCAGCCAAATTGGATGTTTGCAAATATGGAGTAGCATAATCGGGATCGAGTTCATCTTTAAAGATTTCTTTGATACGTTCTAAAGACGCTTTGGCACAGCCCACCGCCATGGCTGCAACAAGTGGACGGGTATTATCAAAGGTTTCCATCACCCCAGCAAAACCTTTGGCTACATCAATTTCTGCATTGCCGAGTAAGTTTGCCCCAGGGACACGGCAGTCAATAAAACTAATTGCCGCTGTATCAGATGCCTTAATGCCAAGTTTATGTTCAAGACGTTCAACTTTCATACCGGGTGTACCTTTAGGTACAACAAAAGATTTAATTGCAGCACGGCCCAATTTCTTATCTAAAGTTGCCCAAACCACAACCGAGTCAGCTCGATCCCCAGAGGTGACAAATATTTTTTCACCGTTCAGAATGTAATCGTCACCATCTTTAGTTGCAGTTGTACGAATCGCAGCAGAGTCAGAACCACAACCAGGTTCAGTAATGGCCATCGCAGCCCATGTCCCCTTAAAACGCTCAAGCTGTTCATCATTGGCGACGGCAGCAATCGCTGAATTGCCTAGTCCTTGACGAGGCATGGTCAGCAGTAGGCCTGTATCGCCATAACACATTTCGATCACACCCAAGGCAGTCGACATATTGGTGCCATTTTTATTATTGCTGTCGATATCGCCACGTTTATTGATTGCAGCGCCAGCATTGAGCCCATCACCACCGTCGTTCATACCATCCAGTAAGGAAGCCAACATATCGAGTTCTTTAGGATAGGCATGTTCTGCTTTGTCGTATTTACGAGAAATTGGGCGCAAAACATTTAATGCTGTTTCGTGTGCTTGGTCTAAAAGCATCTGGAATTTTTTTGGATTTTGTAAATTCATGATTTTTATCCTTTATCTTCTAAGTTAAGCGTGTAAGCCAGAATGTAGAATGGCTGTTGCACGTAAGTCGCGGTACCAACGCTCAGCTGGATGTTCCTTGGTAAAACCATGTCCACCTAAAATTTGCACACCATCTGTAGCAATTTTCATGGATTTTTCTGCACAAAGTAGACGGGCTAAATACGCTTCTCTATGGAAGGGTTGTCCTGCTTCTGCAAGACTGGCAGCATTTAAAATCAGCATACGCATTGCATCAATTTCAATCGCCATATCTGCGATCATAAATGCCACGCTTTGACGGTGTGAGATAGGCTCACCAAATGCAGTACGTTCATTGGCATATTTGATGCTGTATTCTTTAACCGCTTCACAGCTACCAACAGCCATTGCACACCACATTAGATTGCCTAAATCTAAAAATGCAGGGTAATTAAAATCGTCGTCACCTAGACGTTGGGCAGGGGTATTGTCAAACTTCAAAGTTACCGTTTCAGTTGCTTTTAAACCCATTGCCGGTGATTTTTTCACTGTAATACTTGGATCTCGCTTTACAACGAAAACGTCCGCTTGACCCTTAAAGTCAGCACTAACAAGGAATAAATCCGCTGTTGCACCCAATAGCACTAAGGTTTTTTCTCCAGTAATGCTGAATTGTCCATTGTTGACAGTTGCTTTAGTTTTTAAATGTAATGGGTTAAATGCAGGGGTTGCTTCTTGTACCGCAAAAGTCGCTTGAATATCAGTATCATTGGCAAAATTTGCTAAATAAACAGATTGAACTTTTTCAGAACCCCATTGTGTGATTGCATTGATGACACTAAAAGTAGAGAGCAGGCCTGCAGCAAGTGAAAAATCACCTTTAGCCAAGCGTTCGGCAATTAAAATATTACTCACAATATTTTTTTCAGATACGACACCACCTAAAGCTTCAGGTAGTGCATAGTAGTTTAGACCTAAATCGGTACTATGTTGCCAAAGTTCAGCTGGAAACTTTTCGTCGTGATCTGCTTGATGGGCCAATTGATAAAGTACTTCCGACGCAAATTGATCCATGGCATCCACCGTCATTTGCTGCTCTTCAGTCAAACTCAGATCAAATAGGGACTTTTGCTGATTGGGTAGACGTTGTTTAGTTACATTTGAATCCGATTTAAATGCTTTTTGTGTTGCACTTAAGGTTTTAAAACCAGCTTTAGAACCTTGATAAAGTGATCTTTCGATAAATTTGCGCAATTTAAACTGATCAAGTAAATCACTACCTGCAATTTTTGTAATTAGATTTAAACCCAAACCTTGAGCTTTATTTACCATATTGGTCATGCCGAAGTCCCTGTATTTTAGTGTCGGTATACAACAATCCTGACATGCATAAAAATAAAAAACTATGTCAAAGCTGACAAAGTGATTGACCTTAGATGAATGGTAGAGTAGATGATATATTTGTGATTAATATTCTGATTTTTATTGTTTATTTTTAAATAAAAAAACCCAACATTTGTTGGGTATTGGTAAAAGTGACATTTTTAAAACGTTTACAATCTCGTTTAACCTGTATGAAAACTAAAAAGATTAAACAAAAGGTACAATCATTTTACGAACATTGGTCTTTGCTTCAATCACCGTCATAAATGTATAAGCACCAATAAATTTACGACTGATAAACATAAATTCTTTTGGTGGAATACTGAAGTAACGTGAAGCCATTGATTTTGAAGCACGTTGCATCACACGGCTATGTAGCTGGCTTTTTTTCCAGTCATAACGGTTATGTTGATCCATCACGCCAGCAGGTAAATCTGGATTATTTAAAGGTGTACTAAATGCTTCTGTTGCCAATAAAAATACTTTTGCCATATCGGGTTTAATGCTTAAAGGCATTGCATCAAAGAACTCATAGCCCGACATCGCATTGACCATTGCTTCAGCATCGTGGTTATAACCCGCTTTGATTAAATTACAAGCTACGCGAAGTAATTGGTCATCGAATTGACGTATAGCGCCAAAATCTAACAAAATAATTTTATCTTTTATCTCTTCACCATTGCCCAAACGAACAAGATAATTACCAAAGTTCGGGTCGGTTTGCATTTCGCCCCACTCAAACAACTCACGAACTGCGATTTCAAGTGATGCTTCACCTAAAAGATTACGCCGTTCTTGCGGTAAAGACAGCATGACAGGGCTGTTGATGGGTACACCACGTTCAAAGGTCATGCACAGGACTTGATTGGTACAATAGTCATCAATAATTTGTGGCACGCCATAACGTGGATCTTCTTTAAGTCGCTGGCCAAAACGACGGGTTGTTGCCGCTTCAACTTTATAATCAACTTCACGATGCATCATTTCACGCACTTCATCAAACCACTGATCGAACTCACGGGTTTGTGGCACCATACGTGTCAATTTAAGCATATTTCGAAATAGGCTCATATCTGAGTCTATGGCGTCGGCTACACCTGGATATTGGATTTTAAGAACCAACTCTAATCCATCTGACTTACGTGTTGCACGGTGAACCTGAGCCAGAGAAGCGGTACCAATCGGCTCATGATCAATGGTGAGATCGTTGAGTTTTGAACCCAATTGACTGACCAATTGCTCTTTAATTGCAGGCCATGCAAGGGCAACTGTTTGATTATTGAGGGTGTTTAATGCTTGAGTAATTTCTTCAGGTAAAAAATGCTCGCCATAAAGCGCCATCATTTGACCGATTTTAACAATTGAGCCTTTTAGCTTGCCAATTTCTTGAACAAGGTAATTGGCTTGTTCTTTCATCGCTTGTTTACGTTTTTTTTCTTTTTCTTCTTCACTTGAAAAGATTGAACTCGCACTTGAAGCTGCCCAGCGTGTACCTGCCAATAATGATGCTTTTGCAATTGATAAGCGACGATCCATTGATGAGGTTTTTAACTGTTTGAGCTTTTCGTTCTGATCTGACATGAAGATAAAATCCTTTATAAGAGATTCGAAAAGATAAAAAGATGACTAATTGTAAGGAATATTACATGGAATGACTGTATTTAAACAGTTCAATTCGCTGAATGGGGGAATTAAATTAATTCCATCAAAATAGCCTAAGCAATATTAAAATTTACATTCTAAATTGGATTTTAAGCTCTTTGCGAAGTATTAAACCTTGCTTATTTGAAGCAATGTAATGAATGATCAGATCTTTAACACTTTGATTGGTAAAGCCAAGCGCATAGCCCTTAACAATGATAATGCTGGGCAAGCTAAAGAAAAAATATTTTACATCGTCTAGAGAAGGCGCTTCGTAAACACCTTGTTCAGTGAGTGTTTGTTGAAAAAATTGCTTTTCAATTTTGACATTTGGAGTGGATTCATCATCCCACCATGACTGACGCATCGCCATGAGGTTATTATGTTTGTAGCTCATAAATTGACTAAATTCATAAATATTTAAAAACTTGTTGTATATATAAAGGTGAAATGAGCCAATTTCAAGTTAAGCGCTCAATCTCAGCAATTTTGCCACAAATAAGTTTCTATTTTATAACCAAGCAGATTGATTTGTTTTAAAAACATACAACAATAGGCTTGAAAATAAATCTAAAAAACGAGTGATATGGCGAAACAAAGCTGATTGTTTTAAATCAAGTTTTAACAATAATTTATCTGCAATGATTGTATTTAGTTTCAAATCTTTTACACTCTTTTGCATAGGGGATTGTTGCTAATCAGTGCCTGAGTTCTTTGGATTAAAAGTTTTTGAATTAAAATAATGATTTTGGGATAGGGGAATTGGATGTATTTAAAGTATTGGGGTATCAGTTTAGTGGTATTATTGCCGATGCACACGCAGGCGATCGGTTATAGCTCAGATTATTTAAGCTGTATGAATTCGGCAGGTTCAAGCTCGGTAACACTTGCCAGCTGTATGAAAACAGAGTTGAGTAAGCAAGATGATCGTTTGAAATCATTATTTAAACAGACGCTGGATCTGTATACGGACAAGCAACAGAAAGCTCAAAAGAAATATCAGAAACAATGGTTTAAACTTCGAGATCAGCAGTGTGATGAGTCAAATAAATCAGTTTCTGATGATTATAAAATGAAGTATTACAATTGTGCCCTCAAACAAACAGTCAATAGAGCCAATATGTTAGAGAAACAAAGCTATCGTTTATAGTGCTTTATTGCGCTATAAAATAATTGCTAAGTAAATTGTCGTAAAGCATTATAAATGTCATGCAAAACAAGGTATCATAAGGCGTTTAAAAATATGACCTTGGAGAAACCTTAAGTGGATCGACCGACTATTAGCCCTGAACATTTACAGGAAGCTGCTGAAAACCTATCAACAATTCGTGATTTTATTCGTTTTGGGGTTACAGCTTTACGTCAATACGATGCACATTTGGGTCAAGGTACAGAAGATTATTTCGCAGAAAGTTCTGCCTTAGTTTTACAAACGCTTTCTTTGGAATGGAAGGCGGATGCTGAAATTTTAGATTCAAAATTATTGCCAAGTGAAAAAGCTGAGTTTTTAAATTTACTCGAACGTCGTGTAAATGAAAGAATTCCAACCTCTTATTTACTTAACCTCTCTTATTTCTTTGGTAAACCATTCTATGTTGATGAGCGTGTGTTAATTCCTCGTTCACCAATTGCTGAATTGATCGAAAACCGTTTTGCACCTTATTGTTTAGATGAAAATGGACAAACGCGTGCAGGCGTGAATAATTTACCTGAAAACCCTAATCCAAAAACACCGCAACGTATCTTAGATATGTGTACGGGTTCAGGTTGTATTGCGATCGCGCTGGCATATGCATTCCCTGATTCAGAAGTAGATGCAACTGATATTTCTAAAGAAGCATTAGAAGTGGCTTCTATTAATGCGGAGCACCACAATAAGCAATATCAGGTGGCTTTGCTTGAGTCAGATTTGTTTGCCAAAATTCCAGCTGAAAATCAATATGATTTGATCGTTTCAAATCCACCGTATGTGGATGCCGAAGATATGGCTGATCTTCCAGATGAATTCCATCATGAACCTGAACTTGCTTTAGCTGCTGGTCAAGATGGTTTGGATTTAGTTCGAAAAATGTTGGCTCAAGCTGCTGATTATTTAACTGAAGACGGTTTAATCGTAATTGAAGTGGGTAACTCAGAATGGGCAATGAAACAGAATTTTAATACGATTGATTTTTACTGGTTACAGTTCCAAAAAGGCGGTACAGGTATTTTTGCTTTGACTGCTGAACAATGTCGTACATTCCGTGATTTATTTATTCAATCTATTCAAGCTTAAGGAGTCGTAAGCATGGCAGGTAACAGTATTGGACAACTCTTCCGTGTAACGACTTGTGGTGAATCTCACGGCGTAGGCTTGATGGCAATTGTTGATGGTGTGCCACCGGGTCTTGAATTATCTGCTGAAGATTTACAAATTGATTTAGATCGTCGTAAACCGGGAACGTCTAAGTTTGCCACTCAGCGTAAAGAGCCAGATGAGGTTGAGATCATTTCTGGAGTTTTTGAAGGTAAAACGACAGGAACTTCAATTGGTTTATTGATCCGTAATACAGATCAAAAATCTAAAGATTATGGCAATATTGCGCAAACTTTCCGTCCAGGCCATGCAGATTACACCTATACGCAAAAGTATGGTTTCCGTGATTATCGTGGTGGTGGTCGTTCAAGTGCACGTGAAACGGCGATGCGTGTGGCAGCGGGTGCGATTGCAAAGAAATTTCTTTTTGAGAAATTTGCGATCGTGATTCGTGGACATGTGACGCAAATTGGTACTGAAAAAGCACAAGCTTTAGATTGGAATGAAGTTCCGAATAATCCGTTCTTCTGTGGTGATGTCAATGCTGTTCCACGTTTTGAAGCGCTGGTGACATCATTGCGTGAACAGGGGACCAGTTGTGGTGCAAAGCTTGAGATCCTTGCAGAAAAAGTACCTGTAGGTTGGGGTGAACCCGTATTTGATCGTTTAGATGCTGATATTGCCCATGCCATGATGTCAATCAATGCGGTGAAAGGTGTTGAAATTGGTGATGGTTTTGCAGTTGCAGAACAATTTGGCCATGAAACCCGTGATGAACTTAGCACAGATGGGTTTTTAGCCAATCATGCTGGTGGTATTCTTGGTGGTATTTCTTCAGGCCAAACCATCCGTGTAGCGATTGCGTTAAAACCAACCGCAAGTATTACTACACCGGGGAAAACCATTAATCTAGATCGTGAAGATACAGATGTACTGACCAAAGGTCGTCATGATCCTTGTGTGGGCGTGCGTGCGACACCTATTGCTGAAGCCATGCTTGCCATTGTATTGATGGATCATTTTATGCGTCACCGCGCACAAAATGCTGATGTGGTTGCGCCATTTGCCCCAATTGAGCCTAAATAGCAAATATGTTTGAGATAAAGAGGGTATTTTAGTTTTGAAATACCTTTAATTATTAGTGTAAATTTCAAATGATTTGTTTTGCTTGATAGCTTTTTCTTAACAATCTTGGATAAATGATTTTAAGTTAAAGATTTTGAGTTAAAAAAACCAGACAAAATGTCTGGTTTTTTATATCTATGCTTCTTCGTCTTATTGAGTAACAACTTGACCTGTATAACCTTTTAAGAAAGTTAGATATGCAGAAGACTGTTGACCATCTGCCTTTAAGATTGAACGTTCAACATCACCCTGATTGGTTACCAATTTAAGTGAGATTTCTTTACCATTACGGAATGAGTTAAGAAAACTAACTGGAACATTAATCGAGTTCGATGAAACTGTACCCGCATATTGTGTCGTGTTAATGGTTGAATATGTATATGGCTGACCATCTACTAAGAAGACAAATTGGGTAATATCATATTTCGTTGGATTGTTAATTTCTGCTGTGATTTTAAAACCATCACGAACTTCATCTTTCCAACGCATAGAAAGTTCAGGGCAAACTTCATTTGCTTCACAGATTAAAGGGCCTTTTGTAACAACTCTTTCTGGATAAGAGCCAGCACAACCTGCCAAAGTTAAACATGCTAAAGAAGAAATTACCGCAAATTGAAGTTTCATACCGCTTCCTAATAAGTTCATTTGTGTTATTGATATGTTGATAATCTATGTAAAATTTACCGCTTTTTAGTTAAAAAGTGAATTAAATATTTCAGTAATTTGTATTTCAGTTAAGGTATAGCATAAATCTTAAACAAAATTTAAGATTTTTAAGATTTCCTTTGCAACATTTTCAGTTAATTGATTTAAACGGGTCAACGGCTCACCTTCAATAAAATATTTAAAATTCGACAATGTGTTTTGAAAATGGATTGAGATAAAGAAAGTACCTTCTGGTTTTTCAAGACTCGCACTGCCACCAGGTTTAAGTAAGCCTGTACAACTGACAATGATATCTGCAGTGGTAAAGAGTTTCTTCCCTTGAACAGCCATTGCTTTAGTGACTTCAGCAGATTCAGCACTATATTTTTCGATGAGGGATGGATCAACTTGTAAAATTGAAATTTTAATAGAGGGGTCGTAACTGACTAAACCGCCTAATAAAATATCTGCACCACTGTTTTTATAGATTGAAAATTGGCTGGATAAATAACCAGAACTTGCACTTTCAATAAATGCGACTGTTAAATTCTTTCTTTCAAGCAGATCACAACATTGTTTTAAAAGCATTGGTATGGCTCTAAATTAATTATTTATATTCAATAATTTAACTATAAGTGAATTGAGGGAATTTGCAAGAAAACCAAATAAAAAAATAAGCATATTGAGCCATGAATTTAATTTTTTTTGGATATTTATATATAAATCAGAATATTGGCTTATATATTTTATCAAAGACAAAATAAATCAAAAGAACGCTGAGTTGAAATAAGCTTGTCATATTTATTTGCCATAATGACGGCACAAAACAACAAAAACCAAGAATAAGCATCAAATAACAATCACAAAAAGTTTAAAAGAATAATCAGCGTAAAGTCTGTAAATATGCAGTCAACCCACTTCTCAACAGGTGGGTTTTCCTTTTTTGGGCCAATTGTAGAATTACTATGCAATATGATGAATTTTTATATTTCAAACGTGTCAAAAAGTGATATAAATAAAAATAAAGTGCATATGAAAATGGAGTGCGAATGATGAAAACGACTGTTAAGTATGTTGTCTTAAAAAGTAGAGAATATCAGCTTGGCACAGCCTTATTTGAAGAAAGTATTGAAGCCGAAGGAAATTATTTTGATCAAATACCTGAGATCATTCACTATCAAAATCATAATTTTAAAGTAAAGTCCAAAGAACTTAGCCGTAAGCAAATTTTTGATGATTTTGAAGAATCTCAAACCATTTTAGTCAAAGTTATCGCGGTTTAATAATTTTCCCAAGTTTTGTCATTGATCTGGACATTGCATAAATAAAACCCAGCTAAACTGGGTTTTATTTATTTAGTTTTAGGGGCGTTTGACAATTCGTCTACAACGTAAATCATTTATAAACTGTCAATAGACCCTAAGCAATCACTGTTTAACAATCAATACAGGAAGTTTGGTTTGACCCAGTACATCTTGCGCAAAGCTACCTAAGAAAAACTTTTGGAAGCCTTTACGCCCATGTGATCCCATGATAATTAAGTCTGTATGTAATGATTCAGCAGTTTTAATGATGGTTTCAGCTGCAACTGAGTCTCTCACGACTTGTGTATCAATTTGAACACCTTGCTGTTCAGCCAATTGTTTGGCTTTGCTCAAACCTTCTTCCGCATTTTTAATTGCTTCTTGAATGTAATCTTTTAACATATCTGGCGAATAGTAAAAATCAGCAGCAGCAAAAGGATCTTCAGCAACGACACTGATCGCAGTGACTTTGCTTCCAAAGGCTTTGGCAATCGCAGCAGCATGTTTTAATGCAGAAAAAGAAATGTCAGAACCGTCAACTGGGACAAGAATATTTTGATAACTCATAATCACACCTTTTTAATTAACATTTCAAATAAGAATTAAGCTTCTTCTTGGGTAGATTTAATAATCAACACAGGCAGTGGAGAAATCGACAACACTTCTTGTGCAACACTCCCTAAGAAGAATTTTTTCAGACCAGTACGTCCATGAGAACCCATTACAATAAGGTCCACATTGAGTTCATCTGCAACATCTAAAATTCCAGTAGCAGGAGGCACTTCACGTACCACTTTGGTATCTACTGTTGTTACACCATGGTGAACTAAAGTTTCTTGAATATCTTTTAAACGTGCTAAAGCATTTTTTTCAGCTTCAAATAAATATTGAGTTACAGCAGGCGCTATTTTATAAAAATCGACGCCTTTAAAAGGATCAACTGCGATTACACTCATCACAGTAATTTTACAGTTAAAAGCAAGTGCAAGTTTCTCTGCATGTTCAAGTGCAGCATAAGAAATAGGAGAGTCATCTACAGCAAGCAGTATGTGTTGATAAGCCATTATAAGTTTCTCTCTCTTTTGTCTGATTATTTATTCATTGATACCATATTGCGCTGTTAGTCGCAAATTGTCGATAAGAATTTTAGTTGATCAAAAGTGTGTTATTTCAAGCTTTTGTGAAATACACATAATTTTATTATGGTTTTATTTTGTAACCTTTAATTGTCCTGATTTTTTATTGAAATATCTCTCGTGTAAATCTGAACTCAGGTTTTAGGGAAGCGTTCTAAATAAGATGCAGTTTGAATTCTTAGGATTCTAAAACTGGCATGATAAATGCTTTAATTTAATGCAAACCGATATTTATGAATAAAATTTTGGCATCAATTTGGAACATTTTAAATAGCGTGCCATAAAAAAGTGGATCAATATGAAAATTTATACGCAACGTTTAGACCATATAGAGCCAAACATTGAGGCTGAAAGTATTGAATTGACTTTTGATACGCGGCAAAAGAGCCGTTTTCGTGCAACTTTAAATAATGGGCACGATATTGGTGCGGATTTACCGCGTACAGGCATTTTGCGTAGTGGTTCTTATATTGCAACTGAACAAGGTGAAGTGTTACGTGTAGATGCCAAAGCTGAAAAATTAATGCAAGTTTCGGCGCTGCATAGTTTTGACTTACTTAAAGCTGCATATCATCTGGGAAATCGCCATGTTCCGTTAATGCTTACCCCAACTGCACTTTATTTTGAACCTGATCATGTCCTTGCAGAAATGATCCAAGGTTTAGGCCTAACTGTAGATGAAGTTGAACATCCATTTGAACCTGAAAGTGGTGCATATGCACAACATCAGCATGATCATCGTTTAAGCCCGATTAAGGCTTTACATCATGTCCATCACTAACGCATCGCAACTATTAAGTCTATTGACCCTGTCATCGACAGCCTTACCCATTGGTGCATATTGCTATTCGCAAGGGGTAGAAAGTGCGATTGATCAAGGCTTGATTCATGATGAAGCAAGCAGTATTGCTTATTTTGAAGAAGTACTGGAAATGTTGCTGGTTAGGTTTGAACTCCCTGTTTTAAAACGTCTAATACAACATTATTTAGATGAAGCAGAATTTTTAAATTGGGCTAACTTTTATAAAGCGAGCCGTGAGTCGAAAGAATTGAGGGCTGAATCTCAGCAGTTGGCATTTTCTTTGAATGCTTGGATTCGTGATGTTTTAAAACAGCCGCCTGAGATTAAAAAGCAGTTTGGTTTTGTACCAGTTTATGCACATTTATGCGGGACATTAAAACTTAATCTGGTGGATGTCCTGACAGCATATAGCTTTACTGTTTTAGAAAACCAAGTGCTAGGTGCGGTTAAAACTGTCCCTTTAGGGCAAATGAGTGGTCAAAGAATTTTGTGGCATTTACATGGCTTAATTCCTAAAGCGGTAGTGAGTGCCTTAGCCTTAGAAGATGATGAGTTAAGTAGTGCCTTGCCCAATTATGCGATGTTAAGTATGTCGCATGAAACTCTATATTCACGATTATTCAGATCATAAATGACACGCTTCATTCGCTATTTTTAATAGAGAATGAAGCATAGAAAAGGAAAAAAAGATGACAGAACGTAGCCCTTTACGTGTTGGAATAGGTGGTCCTGTTGGTTCAGGTAAAACAGCATTAACCCTGAATTTATGCCTTGCTTTACGCAACAAATATAATATGGCGGTTGTGACCAACGATATCTATACCAAAGAAGATTCTAATTTTTTAACTCGTCATGAAGCGATGTCACCAGAACGTATTGTTGGTGTTGAGACAGGGGGTTGTCCACATACTGCAATTCGTGAAGATGCTTCAATTAACTTGGCTGCAATTGATGATCTTTGTGAAAAATTTGATGGTTTAGAGCTGATTATTATCGAAAGTGGTGGAGATAATCTAGCGGCTACGTTTAGTCCTGAATTATCTGATTTAACTCTTTATGTGATTGATGTTGCAGGTGGTGAAAAGATCCCACGTAAAGGTGGTCCCGGCATTACCAAGTCGGATTTATTGATTATTAACAAAACAGATTTAGCCCCAATGGTCGGTGCAAATCTCGATGTGATGGATCAAGATGCAAAACGCATGCGTGGTGACAAACCTTTTCTATTTTCAAATATGAAAACTCAAGATGGTTTAAAGCAAATCATTGAATTTATTGAAAAACAAGGTTTATTTAAAGCTTAGCGTAGAGATTGAAGCTTAGTCGCGATATTAAAAATAGTGGTAACTATTTGAATTGAAAAATAATCAAAGGAGAATTCGAATGCGTTTTTTGAGACACAGTCTGATGGCATGTGCTGCATATCTACCTGTATTGGCTTTGGCTCATCCTGGACATGATCACCATACTGGTTTTTGGGCAGGTTTTATTCACCCATTTACAGGTTTAGATCATTTGATGATGGCAATCGCATTTGGTGTATTGATGTGGACGGCAAATCAACGCTGGAAGCTTTTCGGCTTGATTGGCTTAGCTGTAGCGATGGTGATTGGCTTTATGATCGGTAGCCAAGGATTTATTCCAGCAGCAGTTGCTGAGTACGGCATCATTGCGTCATTGATTTTATTGGCTGTTGCGCTTTGGACAAAAACAAATCAAGTTTTACCTATTGCAGCAGTTTTATTGGCAAGTTTTCACGGCGTTGCGCATGGTGCTGAATTAGGCCAATCAGGTCATGCCAGCTTACTGATTTTAGGCATGGTGACAGCAATGGCATTGATCTATGCGGGTGGATTGGGCATTGGTGCTTTTATCAAAAAGTACGTTCCATATGGCAAGAAAATTATTGGTACTTTGGCTGCAATCGTTGCGGTTATTGGTTTGGCTTAATGTGTAAGCGCTTAATTGCTGATATCAATTTATAAAGGCGGTCATGATAAGTTTAGTGGAACATCTTCCTGATCAGCGCCTGTGGTATGCCAAACTCGAATTGGGTTTTCAGGCTCAGACTGAGCGAACGGTATTGGCGCATCGTAGACATTTTGGACCTGTACGTGTGCAGAAGATGCTATGGCCAGAAAAAACTGGAATTTGTCATGCCATTATTGTCCATCCGCCTGCGGGTATTGCTGGTGGTGATCATTTAACATTTGAGATCAGTGTAGATACTGCTGCCCATGCCTTAGTTACAACCCCAGGTGCTGGTAAATGGTACCGAACCAATGGCAAACAAGCTTATCAACATATCCATATCTCAGTTAAACACAATGCTGTGTTTGAATGGCTTCCACAAGAAACCATGTTATTTGATGGTGCCAATGCTCACTCAGAAACCTTGATTCAGCTTGATCAGACAGCAAGCTTTATTGGGTGGGATATGTTGGTAATTGGTCGACAAGCTCGAGATGAAAAATTTCAATCTGGTGCTTATCACAGCCATTTTAAATTGTGGAGAAATCAGCAATTACTGGTGGCAGACACACTAAGTTTTAAAGGCAATGATCGTTGGCTAAGCTCTTGTCTAGGAATGAATAATCATGCCGTTATGGGCAGTTTATGGGCAGTTCCTCCTGAAAAATTTCGAGCAAACATTTATTTAGAGGCACATATCGATTTAATTCGTGAGTTGATGATGCGAATGGATATGCCTGTAAGGTTAACCTTATTGGGTGATGTTATCAGTGCACGTTTTTTAGGCGATGATGTTCGACATTGTCATGACGCCTTTGCTGCAATTCGTGCCAGATTAAGGCGATATTGGTTTGATTTGGATGAAGCATTTCCACGCATTTGGCGAACTTGATTCATTTAAAGATCACCTTTTAGAAATAAAATCTGCGTTTTTAATTTAAAACTGAGCACATATTTTGCATAAAAAAATGTGAGAACTTTAGGAAATACATATGGAACTCAATCCCACTGAAAAAGACAAACTGCTGATTTTTACAGCGGGTTTGGTTGCAGAACGTCGTAAAGCGCGTGGATTAAAACTCAATTATCCTGAATCTATTGCATTTATTTCCGCAGCACTGCTTGAAGGCGCGCGAGATGGAATGACTGTCAGTGAGTTGATGCATTTTGGCACCACCTTACTCAGTCGTGATGATGTGATGGAGGGTGTACCTGAGATGATTGCCGAAGTGCAAGTAGAGGCTACTTTTCCAGATGGCTCGAAGCTCGTCACAGTTCATCAACCGATTGTATAGAAGACTTCTTCAAAATTAGGATAAGCATATGATCCCTGGTGAAATTATTACACCTGATTGTGATATTGAAATGAATGTCGGTCGTGAAGTACTGAAAATTTCAGTGTCAAATATAGGTGATCGGCCGATTCAGGTGGGTTCACATTTTCATTTTTATGAAGCCAATGATGCTTTGCAATTTGATCGTGAACGTGCCAAAGGTTTTCGTTTAAATATTGCGGCTGGTACAGCGGTTCGGTTTGAACCGGGGCAGCGACGTGATGTAGAAATCGTTGCACTGGTCGGAAAACGTGAAGTCTATGGTTTCGCAGGGCGTGTGATGGGTAAGTTGGACTAAAAGGATAATCAAAATGAAAATGTCACGTCGAGCTTATGCTGAAATGTTTGGTCCTACTGTTGGGGATCGAGTACGTTTAGCAGATACCGAACTTTTTATAGAAGTTGAACAAGACCTCACCACCTATGGTGAAGAAGTTAAATTTGGTGGTGGTAAAGTTATCCGCGATGGGATGGGACAATCGCAATTACTTGCAGCGGACGTTGCAGATACGGTGATTACCAATGCATTGATTGTCGATTGGTGGGGAATTATTAAAGCCGATGTGGGATTAAAAAATGGGCGAATTTGGAAAATAGGTAAAGCTGGCAATCCGGATATTCAACCCGATATTACCATTCCATTAGGTGCAGCAACCGAAGTGATTGCCGGTGAAGGGCAAATACTTACAGCAGGTGGAATTGATACTCATATTCACTGGATTTGCCCACAACAAGTTGAAACAGCGTTAATGTCGGGAACAACAACCATGATTGGTGGTGGTACTGGTCCTGCTGCAGGAACGTCGGCAACAACGGTAACACCGGGGCCATGGCATATTTCAACCATGCTGCAAGCCATTGATGATTTACCTATGAATATTGGCTTATTGGGTAAAGGTAATTTGAGTCAACCTGAACCGATTGCGGAGCAGATTAAAGCAGGTGTGGTGGGGCTGAAATTGCATGAAGATTGGGGTTCTACCCCTGCTGCAATTGATAATTGTCTAACTGTGGCAGATGAATATGATGTACAAGTGGCGATTCATACTGATACTTTAAATGAAAGTGGTTTCCTTGAAGAAACACTGGGGGCATTTAAAAATCGTACTATTCACACTTATCATACTGAAGGTGCCGGTGGTGGTCATGCACCTGATATTTTAAAAGCCATTGGTCAAGCAAATGTTTTACCATCTTCAACCAATCCAACCCGCCCATATACCATCAATACCATTGATGAACACTTAGACATGCTCATGGTCTGCCACCATTTAGATCCAGCGATAGCTGAAGATGTCGCATTTGCTGAGAGCCGTATTCGTCGTGAAACGATTGCCGCAGAAGATATTTTGCAAGATCTTGGCGCAATTTCAATGATGTCTTCTGACTCCCAAGCCATGGGACGTGTAGGTGAAGTGATTTTACGTACTTGGCAAACGGCGCATAAAATGAAAGTGCAACGTGGACCATTAGAAGGTGATAATCAGTACCATGATAATAATCGGGTGAAGCGTTATATTGCAAAATATACAATAAATCCTGCAATTACCCATGGTTTAAGTCACGAAATTGGTTCTATAGAAGAAGGGAAACTTGCTGATTTGGTGTTGTGGAAACCCGCGTTTTTTGGGGTAAAACCGTCAATGATCATTAAAGGTGGAATGATTGCGGCAGCGCCAATGGGAGATATTAATGCCTCAATTCCAACACCACAGCCGGTACATTACCGTCCAATGTTTGGGGCATATCCAAGAGGCGTGCATAATACCTGTATTACTTTCTTGTCACAGGCCGCAATTGAACTTGGTGTTGCTGAAAAATTACAATTAAAGAAGTTAATTTCACCTTGTAAAAATACCAGAAACATCACTAAACAAGACATGAAGCATAATAGCTACTGTCCAGTGATGGATGTGCATCCTGAAACTTATGAAGTTCGTGCAGATGGTGTACATTTAACTTGCGAAGCTGCTGAAGTATTACCAATGGCACAGCGTTATTTCTTGTTTTAATTCTACGGATATCAACAGCAACAAGAAGATAAAACTCCTTTCTTATGATAAGAGCGGAGTTTTTCTATTTAAAATCAATAGATCTATACCCAATGCAATCAAAGACAACTTTATTAATTCAAAAAGCTATGTTTAATATTGGGTGCTATAGGTACAACGATACAACCCTTTTCTTTTTTTTGAGTTTTATTGATGACGCAATTTTGGTCTAAATTTTTTTCCAAGTTATTTTCTACGTTGTTTTCAAAGCTATTGAATCAACAGCAGCGCGAATCGAATAAACATCATCAAGCTTATTCTGGTTTAGACATTGCAGTAGCCGTGGATACAGATGCTACGGAGATTGGCTTTGCACAAGATCAAATTACTCAGGTCAGTCCTCAAGGTGTGGATTTGATCTGTGGTTTTGAGGGATTAGAGCTTAAAGCCTATGATGATGGTGTCGGTGTGTGTACCATCGGTTACGGAACAACCATTTACCCGCATGGAAAAGCTGTTCAGTATGGTGATACTTGTACCATTGAACAAGCAAAAACCTATATGCAATATGACCTTAGACGTTTTGAACAAGCAGTAAGTGCTGCTGTAAATGTGCCGTTAAATCAAAATCAGTTTGATGCATTGGTTTCATTGAGCTATAACATTGGTATTGGTGCTTTTAAAAATTCAACTTTATTAAAATTATTGAACGCCTCTGATTATTACGCTGCCAGTCATCAATTTGATGTTTGGATCAAAGCGGGTGGCAAAACAGTACAAGGTTTAGTAAACCGAAGAGCAGTAGAGAAAACTTTGTTTCTAAAGCGCTAATATATGAGTGTCTTGCTCAACTGGTGTTCTTTAAACGTTTGTTAAATTCCAGATGATTCATTTTGAATTATCATTTTTAAAATGTTGTCTAAAATTAAAATAGTTAAGGTTTATATGAGTATTTATTTAATTCGTCATGCGCAAAGTTTAGGTAATGTAAACGGTAAAACTGAGTCACATGCAAGTATTCCCTTAACCGAATATGGACATGAACAGGCGCAAAAACTTGTTGATGTTCTACCTCCAGCAAAGCAGATTTTTATCTCTCCATTCCTCCGTACACGTCTAACAGCTGAACCAATTTTATTACGAGATCAGATTACACCTCAAGTCTTGGATATTCAGGAGTTTTCTTACTTATCCGATACGCGATGTAAAAATACCACTTTAGAGGAACGAAAACCTTGGGTCGATGATTATTGGAATCAAGCAGATGTGAACCTAGTGACAAGTGAAGGTGCTGAATCTTTTGCCAATTTTTATCAACGTGTTACGGACTTTATTTCGCACTTGGATTCGTTAAAAGCACACTATCAACATGATCATTTACTGGTATTTAGTCATGGTCAGTTTTTACAGTTATTTAAAATGCTGGTTGAGCAAAAGCGAGAATTATCATCACAATTAATGCGTGATTTTCGTTATGCATTGTTAAATCATCAATTAGACAATACAGAGTTTTTTATTTTTAAATAAAATGAGAATAACAGCATGAATTTTATAATAAGAAAAATTGCTCTATTGACGGTTTTTACGTTTATACCTGTATCTACATATGCAGATATTGTGGCTTTAAAGTCAGATTTAACTCAATTTGCGCAACCTCTTGAAACACAATGTAAGGGGCTTGAAAGCTATATGCCTCTTAACATGTTGCATAAATTTTTAAATCGCTCAAATTCTGAAAAAATAGATGTGTATTCGATGGATGTTATTTTTGTTTCAGATTTTTTGGGTTATTTAGAAGATAAAAATTGTGCTTTAGCGGCTTCTGATTTCACCATCTCAGGTGTTAAAATTTTGAATCAATATCGTGACTTATGGGAGAAAGATTTACCAAAAGAGAGAAAAATCCTGAGATATGAAACCTACCTTGCAGCAGGTGATGCAAGTTTGGTGAAATATAAATGGACGCATAAGATTCAATATCTAGATGATGCGCATCAATTTTATACACAGTACTTAGTGACCAATGCAATCAGTCAACAACAAAAAGATCAATGTGGGAAAAAATGTGCTGAATACTTAGCTGATGTAAGTAAGATGAAATACTTTGATTTGTATGATTACGCGTCGATATCCAATGAATATCGAAAACTTTTTGGTGATATCTATGAACAATATTCACAGCAAGATGCAAATTTTTCAGACAATCTCGAAAGTCTGAATCTGGTTTTTGAACGCACTGATCAATTTGAAGTGAATGCAATTAAAACCACAGGATTAAGCTCAGTAAATAAAGAGGTGGCTTCTTTAAATAATTTTGATCGCATTTTTAGTTCTGGTGATAAAAAACTTATAGAACTTTATACAAAACGTTTAGATCAATATCTACAAAATAGAATCCAGCATAAATTATTAGATGCAGAGATGACGGATAAAATTTATCAATTCTTGTTAAAAGAATCGAATGAAAATAATGCGATGATTGTACGTACTCAGCAGGAAAGTGCTCTTCAACCTAATCAAAGTTTTCAAATTGGAAAACACCACTATATTTTCAATGGAAAAAGTCATCACATGCAGTTAACTTTCCAACCCGTTGACTAAAGCATGAGTGAGATTGGCATAAAAACTGCTTGATCATTCACACTAAAAAATGGTGATTGAAAAGTTTAAAGGCGGTTTGAGTGAGTAAAACTTATTTACGTGGGCAAGACTTAATAGACCAAATCCAAAATACTCCCTATTCACGAGATCTCATTGGCTATCACGGTGAAGTACCCAAAGTAGCATGGCCCAATCAAGCAAAAATAGCGGTACAGTTTGTCCTTAACTATGAAGAAGGTGCTGAAAACCATATCGAACATGGTGATGCCGGTTCTGAGCAGTTTTTATCTGATATCGTGGGAGCAGCAAGTTTTCCCGACAAACATATGTCGATGGATTCGATGTATGAATATGGCGCTCGTGCAGGATTCTGGCGTATTCATCATGAGTTTAAAAAGCGTAACTTACCCATGACCATATTTGGAGTGGGCATGGCGCTGGCACGTAATCCATATATTGTGGAAGCCATTCAACAAGCCTCTTACGATGTGGTTTCACACGGACAGCGTTGGCTAAATTACCAAAATATAGATATTGAAACGGAACGTCGGCATATTGATCAAGCAATCAGTATTCTAGAAACCTTATTTGGCACTACACAAATAGGTTGGTATACAGGGCGCGACAGCCCAAATACCCGTAAATTATTGGCTGAATTTCCACAGATTAAATATGACTGCGATTACTATGGTGATGATTTGCCATTTTGGACAAACTTAACTAATTTACAAGGCCAAAGCCGCCCGCACCTGATCATTCCATATACATTAGAAAGTAATGATATGAAATTCTGTGCGCCTGCTGGTTTTAACAGTGGCGAGCAATTTTACCAATATTTAAAAGATGCCTTTGATGTGCTTTATGCAGAAGGTGAAACTGAGCCGAAAATGCTATCGATTGGAATGCATTGTCGTATTCTGGGACGTCCCGGTCGTTTTAAAGCATTACAGCGTTTTTTAGATTATATCCAGGCACATGAAAAAGTCTGGATCTGTCGTCGTGGTGATATCGCTGAACATTGGTTTAAACACCATCCAGCCGCATAATTGTCGCTATGAGCATGTCGCTTTTAAGGTAAGCACTTTATTTTTAATTGAATGCAGTAAAGCGCGCAGCAAAGTTTATATAAAAGTGTTTGAAAATTTTAGCGAACTCAAGCATAGGTATTATTCGTGAACATAGAAGAATTTAATCAAGCATCATCAGAAGAGCTTACAACCTTGCTCAAGCATTGTGTGCACATTCAACGTTGGTCAGATGAAATTTTGTCACAACGTCCATTTGTCAACACTCAAGCGTTAATGGATTTTGCAAAAGCACAAGCCTCAACTTGGACATGGTTAGAAATTGCAAATGCATTAGCGACACACCCACGAATCGGTGAAAAAAAGGCTCAGGCTGTGCTGAGTGAAAAAGAGCAAGCATTTTCTCATCAAGAGCAATCAGCAATAAAACAGAGCACTGAAACACAACATGCTTTATTGCAAGGCAATATTGCTTATGAAAAGAAATTTGGTCATATTTTTTTAATTCGTGCCATGGGCTTAGATCAGACAGAAATTCTACAAGCACTGAAATATCGTTTATTAAATGATCCTGAAACAGAACAGCGTATTGTTAAACAACAACTTGGTGAAATTGCAATGTTAAGACTCAGTCAAGAACTGAGTGAAGATGAAAGCTTAAATGATTGATTGCATTAAAATAATGTTTAGAAAGGAAATAACATGATCAGTACCCATATATTAGACACGCATCTCGGTAAGCCTGCCGTAAATGTCTTGATAAAATTATTGGATAGCCAAGACAATATTGTTGCAGAATCAAGGACCAATGAAGATGGACGGGTAGCAGATTTTAATTTAAGTGGAATTAAAACAGGGGATTATAGTTTGGTTTTTTATACTGCTGAATATTTTGACCGTTTAGCCTTAGCAACGTTTTTCCCAAAAGTTGTCATTCATTTTTCAGTCCTTGATATTGCACAACATTATCATATTCCTCTATTAATTAGCCCTTTTGGTTATTCCACGTATCGTGGAAGCTAGCTTTTATAGAACTAGATTTATCAAACTAGTTTCTTCATGATTTTAAAGCCCATTGATTTGGGCTTTTTTTATGAAATTTTGACCAAGTGTAAAAAATTGGCTTTGTTTTTGCTTATTCACGCAGGTGTTTACCGCTATTTCTGATGGGGAATTTATACAATGAAATTAACACAATTTGCTGCGCTTTCAACTTTCGTTTGCACCGCTTTTAGCACCCATGCTGCGCCTATTTGGCAAGACTTTAGCATTACTGGATTATATGGAAAAAATTATGAATTAATTGCTCGGGAAGATGACCAATCGACCATTACTTTTGAATATGCAGCCAAATTAAAATATGGCGACTTCTTTGCATTTGCAGATCGTACCAACAATGATGTTTCAGGCAATGAGACGTATTTTGAAGTTTCACCACGATTGAGCTTAGGCGCTATTTCAGGGTATAAGTTGGAAGCAGGGCCAATTAAAGACGTTCTCATTGCCACAACATGGGAAGGCGGTGAAGGGTTTAATAATTATCTGTATGGGATCGGGGTAGATTTGGCGATTCCATATTTCCAATATGCACAATTAAACTTTTATAAAGCAGACAATTATAAGAACACAGATGATGATTATCAGCTGACTTTTGTTTTTGGTGTGCCTTTCAAAATTGCATCAGAAGATTTTCTTGTTGATGGTTTTCTGGATTGGTCAACCGCTGAAGATGATCATGCCAGTGAGTTAAACTGGACAACCCAATGGAAATGGAATGCGGGTAAACATATTTCACCAGATACGAAATTGTATTTAGGCGTTGAATATTCCGTTTGGAATAATAAATACGGCATTTCAGGCAAAGATGAAAATAATGTCAGTGCTCTAATTAAATATCATTTTTAAAATGATCTTTATCTGATCATGTTTTTAAATGCATGAATAGGATTGAGATAAATTTAAGATAAATTTCCAAACCAGCGCAACACTGAATGATGCTGCGCTGGTTTTTTAACAACATAGGGGGAAGTCTTATCTCAACACTCTTCAGCACTTTTAGTGTGAATGTTTTGATCCATGCATTTTTTATTTACTGTTTTGAAAGGATAATTATAAGGTTAAGACAATGTTTTGATTAAAGTGAAAAACATCACAATTGTGACCCTCACCAATCCGATCGATTACAGCAAAGTCGCTGGGTGCTTCAAGCGTTAATAACGGATGATGCCAAGTGCCTGCACGATAGTTTACAGCCTGTTGGCCATTGCTTATAAAGGCATAAATATGATCAAGATCAGGTTGATCCTGATCTAAAGCCGCTGCAACAACAACCAAGAAGGATTGACCTTGCATCGGGATAAATGCCTGTGAACCGATTGGATGGCGTTCAAGCATTTGAATTTCGCAAGGCACTTGGGTTTTTTGAATATTACGAAAAATACTTAATCCGACTTCAGCATTGGCCGCTTGAGCCAAGGATAAAGCATGATAGCGTTCCGTATGCGCGCCATTGATATGGAAAAAGTCATTGCCAGCACAGGCAATGACCTCACCAAATGCTGCAAAAGCTTCAGCAGTTAATGGCTGAATTTGGATATATTTCATAAAATCACTCTGCAATTTTACCCCATAATCGGATACGGCTAATGCCACCGTCTGGAATCATATTGACACGAATATGTGAAATTTTTTTATGTTTTAAAATGTCTGCTACATAATCATGAATATGATCCATTTGCATATCCTGAGCATTGAGTAGAAATGGCCAAAACATACTTTGCGGAATCAATTGTGGATCAGTCGCATTTTCAATATAAATTGCCTGAATCGATACTTGAGCGGGGAAATTGCCTTTGAAATGTGCGGTATCAATTTCAATTTTTTCAATTACACCACTTTGACCGAGTGCCAAAATACACCAGTCAAATCCAGGTGCACGGCGGCGTTTGGTTTCCCAACCATCACCCATATTGATCCCACGATTCGGATTGATCAAATTACGAGGATGACCAAAGTGGGCATCGCTATAGGCAATCACGCGTCCACCATTTTCTAGTGCCAGTAAATCTAATGTACGTTGGCGATCTTGAATCTGTATTTGCACCTCACCATAGACGCGAAACCGTGCAATACCACCATCAGGAAAAATATTTAAGCGGACATGGGTAAAGACTGCTGAATTTTTAATGTCAAAAATATGATGTTGGCTTGGTCCAAGAACAGAATTGTCTAGAATGGGCTGCCATAGTGCATTGCTTAAGTCCCCATTTGGTGCATAACAGGCTTCAATTGAAGCAGAAGCAGGGTAATTCCCCGTAAAAAAAGTGGTATCAATATCAAATGCTGTAATTTTTCCAGCAACGCCTAATTTAATAATTGCCCAGTCATAGCCTGCATGTCGTTTACGGCGGGTTTCCCATCCATCCATCCATTTGCCGTGATCATCAAATTTATCTTCTACAAAAATGGGTGGATTAAATTGCAACATTCGTTGTGCTTCTGCAAAAAAATCATCTGAACATTCAAGTACTTTTGTACCAATTCGGGGATCTGCCAAATTGCTGTATTGTTGCAAATGTGCAGGAAGCTCAAAACTTGGTGCAAGTAAAGTTGCCATATTTATTTACCATTCATGTTACGATTTATATCATTTTATTGATTGATATCAGCACTTAAAGCTCAATAAGCACTCATAAAAACAATATCTTAGCGTCCTCATCATGCATAGCTTATGCCAACTTTGCTTAAGGAATGTTTTGATTTTTAAATAAATGGCACGTTTTTAGCATTTTAGTCATAAGTGTTAAAGAAACAGACAGAGGAGAAATAGATGGAGATTACTATTATCGGTGCAGGTATGGGGGGATTAACCGCAGGTATTGCACTAAAAAAATTCGGACATACGGTCACCATCTATGAACAAACTGAACAAATTCTAGCTGTAGGTGCTGCTATTTCTTTATGGTCAAACGGTGTTAAGTGTCTAAACTATTTAGGCTTAACGGATCAAGTTGCCAAACTTGGTGGTCAAATGGATCATTTAGCCTATATCGATGGCTTAACTGGTGAGCACATGACCCAGTTTAGTTTAATGCCTTTGATTGAAGAGGTCGGGCAACGGCCTTATCCAGTTTCCCGCGCAGATTTACAAAACATGTTGATGGATGAATTTGGCCGTGACGATATTCATCTTGGGAAAAAAATGGTTGCACTAGAACAAGTAGATCAACACATAAAAGTTCAATTTGCAGATGGCAGTGAAGTCACCACAGCATTGTTAATTGGTGCTGATGGAACACATTCGCTGACCCGCCAATATGTACTGGGTGAACAGGTTGAACGTCGTTATGCAGGATATGTCAATTGGAATGGCTTAGTCGAAATTTCCGATAAATTTGCCCAAGCGGATCAATGGACAACCTTTGTTGGAGAGGGAAAACGTGTTTCGCTTATGCCAGTGGCAGATCAACGTTTTTACTTCTTCTTTGATGTGCCATTACCTGTAGGTTTAGAAAACAGTAAGGCCCAATATAAAACACTCTTTAAACAATATTTTAAGGACTGGTGCCAACCCGTTCAAAACTTAATTGAAGCGATTGATGAGCAAAAAACCAATCGAGTAGAAATTCATGATATTGAACCTTTTACCCAGTTTTATAAAGGCCGAGTGGTGATTATGGGAGATGCGGCTCACAGTACCACACCTGATATTGGTCAAGGCGGTTGCCAAGCTATGGAAGATGCAATTTACTTAGCAAGGGCTTTGCAAATCAATACATTAGGTTTAGAGGATGCCTTAAAGCGTTATCAAAATAAACGTAATGAGCGTGCTAATGAGTTAGTATTACGTGCCCGCAAGCGCTGCGATGTGACCCATATGAAAGATGAAGCTGTGACCGAAGCGTGGTATCAAGACTTACGTCAAGAACAAGGCCCACATATTATGCGTGGCATTATCAGTAATATTATCGGAAATCCTTTAGATTAAATGTTGCTAGGTCGATGCTGAATTTAAATTACTGAATCTAAATTCAGCATTGGAAATCTAACGCTTTTGATTCATATAAGTTTAGGGAGTTATTGCTAGTCATTACTCAGCTATTCATGATTGCTTTGTCGCTTAAGGGTCGGTTGTTCATGTATTACAACATAGCTAAAGCTGATTATTGATAAGGGATCAGCTTGAGCTTAAATGCTTCGATTTGTTCAATAAGATGCTTAATCATAATTTGCGATACGCGTGAAAGTTGTCGTTTTGGCGCAACACATAAAGCCAGTGTTAATGGATATAAACCCTTTTCTCGAATCGGCTTAAAAACAAGCTCGTCACGTTCTAAATATGGATATGCATCAATAAATGACAATAAACCAATACCTAAATTCTTTTGAATTAATGACATAATCATTCGAATGTCATTACAATCTAAGTGCTGTTGTGGGCTAAATTT
>Ga0157371_10000987_pt1 | contig 31503 bp, 27 predicted proteins | sample C45metaG_FD_113462 | JGI IMG/M metagenome (GOLD analysis project Ga0157371, IMG submission 113462) | Corn rhizosphere microbial communities from Kellogg Biological Station, Michigan, USA - C4-5 metaG | ecosystem: Host-associated > Plants > Roots > Rhizosphere > Soil | place: USA: Michigan... | reverse complement strand
GGGGGCTTGTCCTGTGGGGGGGTGGGGGCGCGCCCCTGGGTCTTCTCCTCCCCCCCTGTCCCTACCCCGGCCCGCCCCCCCCCCCCCCCTTTCAAGCACATCCCACTCCGGAAAAACGATTCAGTAGTGGCATATTGCTACGCCAATAAAATGCCGTCAAACGACAGGCGGTCACTAAAGCCCCTGTATATAGGGCCGATACGCTCATCAGACGGGTTCAAGCGACTTGGAAGTAGCTGACCCAAAACCTCTTGTCGCTTTCGGAACCGAACCCAATGAATCGTATTTTCAGCGTCATCTGGAACCACAGCCTCAACGCGTTCGTCGTCACCAGCGAACACGCCACCCGTCATGGCAAACGCAGCTCCAGCGGCGCCGGTGCAGTGCTCGCGTTTGCCGTGGGCGCAATCACTGTGCTGCCGGCCGTGGGCATGGCGGCGGACCTGCCCACCGGCGGCACCGTGGTACAGGGCAGCGGCCAGATCGGTGCCGCCAACGGCAACCAAATGACCATCACCCAGTCGACCGACAAGATGGCCATCAATTGGCAGAGTTTCGATATCGGCAAGGACCACAAGGTGACCTTCGTACAGCCTGGTGCTGACTCGATTGCCTTGAACCGCGTGATCGGCAGCGATGGCTCGAAAATCATGGGTCAGCTTGACGCCAACGGTCGGGTGTTTCTGATCAACCCCAATGGCGTGGTCTTCGGCAAAGGTGCCTCGGTCAATGTGGGCGGCCTGGTCGCCTCGACCCTGGACCTCTCGGACAAAGACTTCGCCGACGGCAAATACACCTTCAAAGGCAACGGCAGCAACGCCGCAGTGGTCAACCAGGGCTCGATCAAGGCCGCTGAAGGTGGCGCCGTGGCATTGCTCGGCGGTTCGGTCAGCAACCAGGGCGTGATCAGCGCGAAAATGGGCAGCGTGGCCATGGCAGCCGGCAACACCGTGACTGTCGACTTCGCCGGCGACGGCCTGCTCAAGGTCCAGATCGACGAAGCCACCAAAAACGCTCTGGTCGACAACAAGGCGCTGATCCAGGCCGATGGCGGCCAAGTGCTGATGACCGCCTCGGCCAGCGATGCCTTGCTCAAGACCGTCGTCAACAACACCGGCGTTATCGAAGCGCGCACTCTGCAGAACAAAGGCGGCAAGATCGTGTTGGGCGGTGGCAGCCACGGCGTGGTGCAGGTAGCCGGTAGCGTGGATGCCAGTGCCCCGGCGGGTAAAGGCGGCGCGATCGAAATCACCGGTCAGCACATCGCAGTGAGTGGCGCCCAGCTCGACGTCTCCGGCACCCAGGGAGGCGGCAGCATCAAAGTCGGCGGCGACTATCAGGGCAGTGGCACCCTCGCCCACGCACAAAGCGTGAGCGTCGACAAAAATAGCCGCCTGAAGGCCGATGCCGGCCAGGTCGGTGACGGCGGCAAAATCATCGTCTGGTCAGACGGTGCGACCACCACCAAAGGTAAATTCTCGGCCAAGGGTGGCGCCCAGAGTGGCAAAGGTGGCCTGGTGGAAACATCTGGCCATCAAGTCGATTTCACCGACATCAGCGTTGACACCTCGGCCGCCAAGGGCGCCACGGGCGACTGGCTGGTCGACCCGGAAAACATCACCGTCGACGCCGCCGCCGCCAACACCATCAATACCGCCCTGGCCACCAGCAACGTGACCCTGCAGACCACCAGTACCACGGCCAGCGGCTCGGGCACCAAATCGTCCGGTGCAGGCGACATCATCGTCAACTCGGCGTTGAACTGGAGCTCCAGCTCCAAACTCAAGCTGGACGCATTCAATTCAATTGCCATCAACGCCAACATCAACATCAATGGCGCTGGCGGCCTGGTGCTGGTCACCAACAACAACGTGGGCAAAACCAGTTCCGGCCTCGGCGTCCTGAGCTTTGGCAACGGTGCGTCCGCCAGCTTCAACGCCCCCAAGGGCAGCGGCCAGTCGCTGACCATCAATGGCAGCGCCTACACCCTGATTCACAGCATGGCCGACCTGGACGGCATCGACGGCGTGGCGGCGTCCGACAAGGGCATCAACGTGCAAGACGAGGGCATGGCGGGCAACTACGCGCTGGCGAAAAACCTCGACGCTGCAGGCACCACCTATAACGACTCGCTGATTTCCAGTGCCAACTTCGAAATCTTTTCCGGCACGCTCGAGGGCCTGGGCCACAGCGTCGCCAACCTGAAGATCGATTCCGAATCCTGGTTGACCGGCCTGATCGGCATGACCTATGACGCCCGCGTGGCCAACATCGGCCTGATCAATGCGGACATTCGCGGCATCGACACCACCGGTGGCCTGGTCGCGTTCAACGACACCTCGAAAATCTACAACAGCTACGTCACGGGCAAAGTCTCTGGCGGCTGGTCGGTGGGCGGCCTGGCGGGCTACAACTCGTCTTCCACCATCGAAAACAGCTTCATGGCAGGGGAGGTTTCCGGCACTCAGGAGGTCGGTGGCCTGGCCGGCTCGCTGAGCTACGGCACCATCAAAAACAGCTTCAGCATGGCCAACGTCAACGGTGACTTCATGGTCGGCGGCCTGGTCGGTTCGGCCTTCCACGGCACCCTGACCAGCAACCTGGTGACCGGTAACGTGACCGGCGGCAATGCGGGCGCACTGATCGGCGACAACGACGCCTCCGTCGTCCAGAACAACTACTGGAACACCGACACCAACTCGGCCACCGTCGGCATCGCCAGCGGCACACCGCTGACCGGCACCGTGGGCCTGACCACCCAGGGCCTGCAAGGCAGCACGCTGCTCAGCGGCTTCGACAGCAAAATATGGGGCGCCAGCGCAGGCCTCTACCCTTACCTGAAAAGTCTCAGCCCCAGCGGCGTGCAAGCCAACAAGGGCACCGTCACCGTCAATGGCGGCCTGGCCAACAGCGGCACCGTGAACATCGACACGGCAGGCCTGCTTGGCACCGGGGCGATTGGCAAAAACGGCTACTACTACATCGCGATGCCAGTAGGTACCCAAGCGGCCGACCCTACCGCTTTCGCCTACCTGGGCGATCTCAGCGCCGGGCAATTCATCCCGACGCTGTCGCTGGGCAACCTGGCGTTCACCCGCAACAGCCTGAACCTGTCGACCGCCGGCAGCAGCCTGAGCGCGTTGCTGGGTGATACCCGGCGCTTCGGCGCAGGCGCACAGACGGTCATCGCCAACATGGCGAACGTCAACATCACTGCCACCGGTGCCAGCTTCAGCCTCGACAGCTCGCTGAACTGGAGCCAGAACGTCAAGGTCAACGCCGCCGGCGCCTTGAGCATCGACAGCGCGCTGGCCCACGCCACCCGCTTCGAGGCACAAAGCCAGGGCAGCCTGACCATCGGCAGCAACGGCCGCGTGAGCGCCGACAACGTCGTCTTGTCCACGCCCGGCGCCTTCTACAACCTGGGCGGCAGCAACGCGGTGACCGCCACGGGCGGCCACTGGGTGATCTACGCCGCCAACCCCACCGGCAGCCAGTTCGGTGGCCTGAACAGCCGCAACACTGCCGTCTGGAACGCCGATATCAACAGCGTCGCGGCCAACAGCCTGACCGGTAACCGTTATGTGTTCCGCTACCAGCCAACGCTGACCTACAGCACCACTAATGTCAGCAAAACCTATGGCGACAGCGTCGTGCTGAACAACGGCTATAGCGTATCGGGCCTGAGCGCAGGCGTGGCCAACGCGTTCGCCGCCGACACCCTGCAGAACGTGGTCAGCGGCAGCGCCAAGCTGTCGTCGGCCGGCCTCGGCGCCACCGCCAACGCAGGCACCTATGCCATCAACGTGGAACGCGGCAGCCTGGTCGCCACCAACGGCTACAACCTGGCCTTCGGCACCGGCGCTCTGCTCACCGTCGATCGCAAGGCGCTGACCGTGACGGCCAACAGCGGCCGCTCGACCTACGGCGACAGCACCCTCGCCAACCCCGGCGTCACCGTCAAGGGCCTGGTCAACGGCGACACCGCCAACGGTTTCAGCACCAGCGTGGCCATCGACAGCCGCACCAACGCCGGCAGCTATGTGCTGACCGTCAACGGTGCCCTGGACAACGGCAACTACCTGGTCACCAAGCAGAACGGCCAGTGGGTCGTGGACCCCAAAGCCCTGATCGTCACCGCCAACAGCGGCCGCTCCACCTACGGCGACAGCCAGTTCGGCAACCCCGGCCTGAGCGCCAGTGGCCTGGTCAACGGCGACACCCTCGCCGGCCTGAGCACCAGCGTGGCCATCAACAGCCGCACCGGTGCCGGCTCTTACGTTCTGACGGTCAATGGCACACTGAACAACGGCAACTATGCCGTGACCCGGCAAAACGGCCAATGGACCGTCGACCCGAAAGCCTTGCTGGTCGTCGCCAACAGCGGCAGTTCCACCTACGGCGACAGCGCCCTGGCCAATGGCGGCCTGAGCGCCACCGGCCTGGTCAATGGCGACACACTGGACGGCCTGAGCACCAGTGTTCCAATCAACAGCCGCACCAACGTCGGCACTTACGCGCTGACCGTCGACGGCACACTGAACAACCGCAACTACACCGTGACCACCCAGAACGGTAAATGGGTCGTTGGTCAGAAAGACCTCACCGTCGTCGCCAACGGCGGCAGCTCGACTTACGGCGACGCCCTGAGCAAGCCAGGCCTGACCGCCATCGGCCTGGTCAACGATGATGAACTGACCGGTTTGAGCAACAGCTTCAACCTCAACAACTACAGTGCTGCGGGCACCTACGCGTTGAATGTCAGGGGCACATTGAGCAACACCAACTACCGCGTGACCAAACAAAATGGCGAGTGGGTGATTGGCCAGAAAGACCTGACCGTCACTGCCAAGAGCGGGACATCGGTCTACGGTGACGGTTGGCTGGCCACTCCCGGGCTGCTGGCCTCGGGCCTTGTCAATGGCGACAATCTGTACGGCCTGACCAACAGTTTCAACGCCTCGGGCATCAACGGCACCAGCAACGCCGGCACGTACGCACTGAGCGTCAACGGCACGTTGAAGAACCCCAACTACCGCGTAACGACCCAGCAAGGCGAGTGGGTCGTGACGCCCAAGGCGCTGACCGTGACCGCGCTGAGCGGCCAGTCCACCTACGGCGACACCAACATGGTGGCGCCTGGCCTGTCCATCAAGGGCCTGGTCAACGGTGACAAAGTCAGCGGCTTGAGCAACAGTTTCGATCTGAACAACACCAGTAACGCAGGCAACTACGTGTTAAGTGTTGAAGGTGTGCTCAACAACAGTAACTACACCGTTACCACTAAAAATGGCCAATGGGTCATCGCGCAAAAGGCGCTGACTGTCACGGCCAACGGCGGTAGCTCGATCTACGGCGACACCCTTACCAATCCTGGCCTGAGTGCCACCGGCCTGGTCAATGGCGATACTCTGGCGGGCCTGAGCAACAACTTTGACCTGGACAGTACCAGCAACGCCGGCTGGTACACCCTGGGCGTCGTGGGCACCCTGGAGAACAGTAACTACCGCGTCAGCACGCGTAAAGGCACGTGGGTCATTGGCCAGAAAGCTTTGCAGGTCACGGCCAAAGGCGGTGAGTCGACCTATGGCGACAGCATCGCCAACCCAGGCCTGGATGCAGTGGGCTTGGTCAACGGCGACACGCTGAGCGGTCTGTACAACAACTTCAACGGCACGAACATGACCAACGCCGGAACCTACGTCACAGCGGTACGTGGCACCTTGGAAAACCTCAACTACAAGGTCAGCAGAACCAGCGGCTCGTTCGTGATCAACAAGAAAGACCTGGTGGTTTCCGCCAACGGTGGAGGCTCGAACTATGGTGACGTCGGCCTTGGCAACCCTGGCCTCAGCGCCTTGGGCCTGGTCAATGGAGATACCCTTTCCGGCTTAAGAAACAGCTTCGCGCTGGGCAGCAACAGCGCGGTGGGCACGTACGCGCTGACCGTCCTGGGGAACATGAGCAACCGGGCCAATTACAACATTACCCGTGAGTCGGGTGAGTGGGTGGTGGACCCGAAAGTAATGAAGGTGGCTAGCGGGATCTGATTCCAGGTTTTGACGTCTGGCGGTTGGACGGGACCGGGCTCTGGTTGGAGCCCGGTTTTTTTATGCCTGCAACGCGCCGAATGCCAATACCGGCGGCAGGGTCAACGCCGTATGCCGTTATAATTGCCGCCCCGCACATCAAACTGCATGTTCCACGCAAAGGAGTTTCACCGGGTGATGAAAAAGCTGCTGCGTCGATGGAAACAGCGCCAACAGCGCAAAGCGCTCAAGGCCTTGCCACCCTTGCATCGAGGGACGCAGAAGCTGCGCAACCGCTACCCGAAGTATGTGTTCGGTACCGGAACCTATGGCGACATCATCGTGCGCGATTGGCTCGAGGGCACCACGTTGAAAGTCGGCGCCTACACGTCCATGGCCGAAGGCGTCACCATTCTGTTGGGCGGTAACCACCGTACCGACTGGATCACCAGCTACCCCTTCCCGACATTGCTCGAGGAGGCCAGGCACGTCACCGGTGCCAATGGCGGAAAAGGAGACGTGGTCATCGGCAACGACTGTTGGATCGCGACCAACACCATCATTCTTTCCGGCGTGACGATTGGCGACGGTGCCGTCGTGGCGGCCGGGGCCGTGGTGACCAAGGATGTGGCGCCCTACTCCATCGTCGGCGGTAATCCTGCGCGGCATATCCGGTGGCGGTTCGACGAGGCCGATCGCGAGCTGATTCAGCGGTCTGCTTGGTGGGACTGGCCAGATGAAGAGGTGCGCAGGGTGGCGCCGATGTTGTGTTCGCTACGAATGGAGGATTTTCGGGATTATCTGAGCCAACGCGGTCAGGCGTGATAGACAGTGCTGAGTCGGTTCAAGGGCCGCGGCATAACGCTCAAGGTGCCGAAACCGCCGTGTCAGGCTGCCGTTGCCTGCACGAGTGGCCCTGCTCCCTAGGCTCGCCAACGCGAATAAAACGACACTCATCGAGGTGCGGCGGTACGTTCATTTCAGACCGAAGCCCATCGCCACGGCTGCAGTAAAGGACGCAAAATCCTGGGCACCACCCAACGCCCTGCGATGACCGCGCCCCTACAAGGTGTTACTCCATGAACCTGCTACGCCTGTGGCGAGAACATCGACAGCGTAAAGCAGTACGCGAACTTCCCCGACTGCATCGGGCGACCCAGCGTCTACGCAATCGTTTTCCCAACTATACCTTCGGTACCGGAACCTACGGTGGGATCACCGTAAGAGACTGGGAGGAAGGCACCACGCTGCAGGTGGGCGCTTACACATCGATGGCCGCAGGCGTGCTGATCTTCCTCGGTGGCCACCATCGTACCGACTGGATTTCCTGCTACCCCTTTCCGCAAAAAATAGTGGAAACAGAGCACATCACCGATTCCAGTCTCACCAAGGGTGATGTCGTCATTGGCAATGACTGCTGGATCGCCTCGAATGCCATTATTCTTTCCGGCGTCACGATTGGTGACGGCGCCGTCGTCGCCGCCGGTGCAGTGGTGACCAAGGATGTCCCTGCCTTTTCGATTGTCGGCGGTAATCCCGCCCGGCATATCCGCTGGCGTTTCGATGAAGCCGAGCGCGAAATGATTCAACGCTCGCGATGGTGGGATTGGCCTGAAGAAGAAGTGCGTCGAATAGCCCCTGTCCTGTGCTCCGGAAATATGGCCGAATTCGAGCACTACCTGGCCCAGCGGGTGAACGTTCAGCCGGCCCTCATCGCCGCCGCGGCCACTTCAGCACCAGGCGCTTGATGCGCTGAAAAGTGGCCTTGCTCCAGCGCCGGGCAGGCAAGCTGCGCAACAGCCTGAGCGCGTCGCGCTTATCTTCCAGTACCGCGTATTTGAGCGCCTTGTGAATGACCTGAGCCTTGCCGGCCTCGTATTCAGGATGCTGACGGTAAGGGGCGATAGCCGCCATGTCAGCTTCGAGCATCCGCTTGTAACGCTTGGACAAGTTATTCGCATGACGTCGATAGAGCGTGATCAGCACCGGGATCACGTCGACGAAATAGCCAAGATGGGTAATGCGCAATGTAATCTGGAAATCCTGGACTTTAATGTCTGGATCATAGAACTGCGCAGCCTTGAGTGCCTCCATACGGTACAGCGCCGTCGGTGCCCCACACACCCGGGCATTGCGCAAAATATCAGGGAAATCGTAACGACTCGACGTGCTTCGTTTTTCATCCTTCAGAACAGCGCCATTCTCATCGATGTAGCGGCTGTTGGCGCTGACCATCCCGGCCTCCGGATGTTGCTCCAGATACGCGACGCGAACAGACAGTGAGTGTGCAAGCATCACGTCGTCGAGGTCCGGGGTGGCCACGTAAACCCCCTTGGCATATTGCAGACCATAGTTCAGGGCGGCGCTGACACCTTGGTTGGCCTGCCGATACAGCTGAAAGTCATGTTGCTGCTGCAGGGCCTGCAGCATTTCAAAACTGCCGTCCGTGGACCCATCGTCAACGATGATGACTTCGAAATGAGGGTAATCCTGAGCGAAAATGCTCACGATGGCTTCGGCGAGGTATCTGGAGCCATTGTAGCTGGGGGCTACTACAGACACTAAGGGGGGCTGGGTATCGATAGGAGAATCAATCCGAAATTCAGGGGTGGAAGTGACAGCCAATGGGCCGGAGCTTCTGCTGGTATTTTACACAACGATTTCCCCGAGATGCAGTAAGTCGCGACATTTTCTCGCCGTTCGAGGCAGGGTCAACAACATCCATGGACAGGGGCGAATTAGTCTGCCGGCGTTGAAACTGATAAAATTTTCCCACCGTTGAAATCACGATACACGTTACAAGGAAAACACAATGAAATGGGAAAAACGGGGTCTGATTTATTGCCCGGACGGCTCCAGTAGCTGGGCTAAACATACGGCACTTCAACCGACGCCTATACTGCTTGACGCCGATACCATTCGGGTCTACCTGGGTTTCCGTGACGAACAGGGGGCCGGGCGAGTCGGCTATGTCGATGTATCGGCACACGATCCCCGCATTGTGAAAGGTGTTTCTGAATCACCCTGCCTGGACGTCGGCGCAGCGCACAACACGTTTGACTGCGACGGTGTCATCCCTTGCGCCATCGTCAAACGCGGTAATGAGCTGTACCTCTACTACGCCGGATATAACACTGGTGGCAAAGTGAGGTTCACCGTTTTTGGCGGCCTGGCCATCAGCCAGGACGGCGGTGAAACATTTCAACGTTATTCCAAAGTACCGGTAGCCGATCGGACCGACGATGAACTGTTGTTCAGAGTCATCCACTCCATTCTTCCTGAGCAAGGCAAGTGGAAGGCTTGGTATGGTGGTGGCAGCGAGTTCCAGACCGGCGCGCATAAAAGCCTTCCTGTTTATAACATCCGATCGATGGTTTCCGAGGACGGTATTGTTTTCCCCAGCAAAGGCACTGTGGTGGTGGACAACGAAGGTGAAGAGCACCGCGTTGGCAGGCCCTATGTCATCAAGCTGAATGATGAATACTTGATGTTCTTCGGAAGCGGCAGTGAAAAGATTCCTTACCAACTGACCTACGCTTCTTCAATGGACGGCCAAACATGGACGCGCCGAGATGACCTGGTGGGTCTGGAGCGATCCGAAAGCGGTTGGGACTCAGAAATGACGGCTTATCCTGCGGTCATCCAGGCGGGCAACAAGACTTACATGTTTTACAACGGCAATGACTACGGCAAAACGGGTTTTGGCTTCGCTGAACTCATGGAACGGTGATACCTACGATCATTCTGCCGGTGCACCAGCAGAATGATCGACTCGTCTGGCAGTACTCAACGGTTTTTCTGCGTGTAGACCCAATCGACGATTTCGGAAGTTGGGGTATACCCGGCAACCATCTCCTGCAGCAGCCTGCGAACGGTGACGCAGTCGTTGGAGCGGCATGCTGATACAAGGTCCGCCAGTTTGTGCGTCAACAGATCCCATGGCAGCAGATCCTCATGAGCCTGCATGATCATGGGGTGTGCAGTACTCACGACGTTGTCGCCGATAAGCAATTCTTCGTAGAGTTTCTCGCCAGGCCTGAGCCCCGTGAACTCAATGGCTATATCACCCTGAATGTTCTTTTCGGAACGCACGCTCAGGCCTGATAAATGAATCATCTTCTCCGCCAACTTGGTGATTTTCACGGGCTCGCCCATATCCAGGACGAAAACATCACCCCCCGTTCCCATTGACCCGGCTTGAATGACCAGCTGGGCGGCCTCGGGAATGGTCATGAAGTAACGAGTAATGTTGGGATGGGTGACCGTGACCGGCCCTCCAGACTTTATCTGTTTGTGAAACAGAGGAATCACCGATCCGGAAGACCCCAGCACGTTGCCAAACCTGACCATCGTGAATCGAGTACGGTTGAGAACCACATGACCTGGCGGCGAGCCCATCGGGCAGGGCTCGGCTTCACGACTCAAGGCCTGCAACACCATTTCGGCAAGGCGTTTTGTGCTGCCCATGACATTGGTAGGACGAACAGCTTTGTCCGTTGAAATCAACACGAAGTTGTCAACGCATGCCGTGATCGCTGCTTGTGCGGCAGACACTGTACCCAAGACGTTGTTGTAGATACCCTCAGAGATATTATGCTCGACAATAGGCACATGCTTATAGGCTGCGGCATGGTAGACCGTATTGATCTTCCAGGAGGCCATCAGGTCTTCCAGCTTGCTCTGGTTACGAACGCAAGCCAGTATCGGTATCAAGCGTGTTTTAAGCGTGTCTCTGGCCACCATTGCCTCCAGCTCGGTGGAAATGGTGTAAACGTTGAACTCGCTGTGATCGACCAGCACCAAGGTCGCGGGAGATAAAAGCAGGATCTGCCGGCACAGTTCAGAGCCTATCGAGCCCCCTGCCCCTGTCACCAAGACGGCCTTGTCTGTGATACATCTTTTCAACAAGTCGTACTGGGCCGGGACGATGTCCCTGCCGAGCAGATCGGCAATGTCGACCTCTTGAATGTCATCGACCTTGACCCGCCCACTGGCAAGATCCATAAACCCCGGCACGCTGCGAACATGCAATGGAAACTGTTCGAGAAATGACAGGATTTCACGACGCCTTGCCCTGGAGCTCGAAGGGATAGCCAACAGTATCTGCTGAACCCCCTGTTCATCGATCATTCGTTGAATATGTTCGGGCTTGTAGACCTTGAGGCCAGCGATAACCAGGCCACTCAAGGAAGGATCGTCATCGATGAACGCTACAGGCCGCATGCCTTTGGCGATTCTCAGTGCGGATGCCAGCTGATTGCCGGCGGCCCCGGCGCCGTAAATGGCCACAATCGGCAGGTTCTGATCTCGCGTCGTAAAAGGTACATAGTCAGCAGCCGAAAACCAGTCGCCCAAGAAATACTGGCGCATGGCCAAACGCAGCCCGCCCAAAAATACCAGGCTGACCCACCAGTAATTCAGAATGATCGACCGAGGAATAATGGTCTGGTGATTGCTGAACCAATACACCACCAGCCCCAGCACCAGCGTAGAGAGAGTCACCGCCTTGGTGATAGCGAGCAGCGCGTCATTGCCGAAATAGCGCATGACGGCTCGGTACATCCCGAACCGTATGAACAGCGGTATGGCGACGACCGGGGCGGCGATGAACAGCCATCGATGTGTGGTGAATGGATTGATCAGATCGTCGACGCCCAAGCGCACGACAAACGCCAGCCACAAAGACAGCCACACCAGAATGATATCCGTGAATACCTGTAGAAGCCGCTTGTATCGTCTGGGCAGCCGCTGAAGGAAACCTCGAATATCAGTGCATTTTTCCAAAATTGCATGCTCCATCAACGTGCAGACCCACTGCCTCACGACAGAAGGAAAATCTAATTTTTTAGGGCTGAGGCAGGCCGGCTCGAAACTTTATGCCGATGAACACCAAGGGTACGTAGGCCACCATCAGAGCCACTATCCCCTCACACTGGCCGAAAGCGACCAGCGCGGCGATCGGTAACAGCCAGAACAGGTTCAACAGGAAAAGACGGCCGACCACGGCGGAATGAGATGCGTACACCCGCGAAGCATGTTGGTAGGCGTGCGTGCGATGCGCTTCATAGAATTTACTTCCGCCCAGGATTCGACGCACCAGCGTGAAAGTGGCATCCACGATGAACGCACCCATCAAAATCAGCCAGCACCACAGGAAGTCAGGATGGATGGACGCGGCCTGCAGGGACAACACGCCCATCATGATGCCAAGAAAACCGCTGCCGGCGTCGCCCATGAAGATCCGGGCCGGAGGCAGGTTCCAGACCAGAAAGCCGGCCGTCGCTGCCGCCAGCATCAGAGGCAAGCCGGCCAGGTCGGAATATCCGGTCACGGCATACAGCAGCGCTGCGCTCAGGCAGCAGAATATCGCTTGCGAGCTGGCGATCCCATCGATGCCGTCCATGAAGTTGAACAGGTTGAGCATCCACACCAGATAGACGATGAAACCTGCAGACAGCAGCAGACCCGGCGTCACGCTGAAAAAATACAGGTCCAATGGCGTGTCACTGCTTATCCCGACAACCACCCAGGTAGCGGCGAGAAAATGCCCGATGAGCCGCCATCGCGCGGGAACGTGGCCGTGATCATCCCATAGCCCCAGCGCCGCAATGAGTGCGCCAGAGACCAGCAACACCCACAATGTGCCGGGGTCGAGGCCATCCTGGAAAAAATACAACGCGACTGCCGAGAGATATACGGCGACGATGGCAACGCCCCCGCCGCGCGGCGTCGGCACCTGGTGCGAACTGCGAGCGTTTGGAACGTCGATGAGCTGTTGCGCGAGAGCGTATCGCCTGACCGCACCAGTTAATAGCCACGATGCGATGAAGACCACCAACAATAAAGCAAAATTTCCCATCAAACGCTTACCTTGATCATGGTTTTCCAGGAGTCCGCTTGAACGCTTGGGCACACACCTCAAGAGCAGACAATGTTGATTCGCGTGGGGTCCAGCCCAAAAGCCGTTCCGACTTGCTGGAGTCAACGACGAGGGACAGGAACAACTGTTCATAGATAGAACGTTTCCCTGACAGCGAGAAAGCGCCCCGCAGCAGAATACTGGGCACCCAGATCATGGGCGGCGTGCGCCCCAGACCGCGGCCCAGTGCCCTGCTTATTTCAGCAATCGAAAGACGACTGCCATCACTGACCACGAAGTCTTCATTGGCAGCGTTGGGATGTGTGGTGCACAACGCAATGATGCTGACCAGATTGGATAACGAAATCAGGCTCCGCTGGTTCCTGACTCCGCCGAAGGGCAGCGGCAGCCCTAGAGACGTCATCTTCAGCAGCTTGCGAAAGTTGCCGGGGGCTTGAGCACCATAAACCAGGGGCGGTCTTATCCTTACCAACTCCATGGTGCGCGTTTTGAGCAGCTCCACCAGCTGTATTTCCGCCTGCATTTTGGACTGTGCATAATCGGCAGCAGGCGCGAATGGGGAGTGTTCCGTAAAGGGCTGATCCCCGGTCAGGTTACCGTGCACACCGATCGAGCTGATGAAGAGGAATCGTTTCACCCCTGCTGCGTCAGCGGCTTTGGCGAGCGCCACCGTTGCGTCGCGATTGACGGACATGAATGCTTGCAAGGGGTCAGCCGCAGTGTCACCCAGCTTGTGCGCTCGCCCAGCCAGGTGCACGACCACATCAATGCCAGCGAGCCCCTCGAAGGCTGCAGGCAGCGCTTCCAGATTGCAGGCCACTGGCGTTGTCCCGCAAGGCCAGGTCGATCCCGGTCGAACATGAGCGTACACATCATGCCCGAGTGCCAGCAGCTCGGTGCACAGCGCCGAGCCAACGAAGCCGGCAGCGCCCGTTACAAGAATGTTCACGCTGGCACCTCATTTAATATCTCGTCCATCCATCCTTCCAGCCGGTAACGCTGATACACGGCAGGCTCGACGTCTTGGTACGGTGCGGAAAAAAACTCAGGTGCAATCACCGGATCGCGCCTGTCGATCACGCAAATATTCTCGGGTTTGTAAAAATCGTATTGCTGGACAGCGCGATTGGTCGTGATCAGTTTTTTCTTCGCCCCCAAGGTTTCCAATGTTCTCATGGTCAATCCAGTCTGGTTGGGGTGCTCGATATCCAGAATGGCGTAGGAAGCGGAAAAACGTTGTTGAACCTGGGCTTTATCAAGCGGGGAAAAGCTGAAGTCCTTCAACTGCGCGCCTGCCATCGTGCGATTGGTCATGCGGTAGAACCAGAAAACCCATTGAGCCTGAAGGAACAGATAGAAATTGACCCGCAGTGTTTCAGGTAATCTGGATTTGACCAACGAAGCGACACGATAGCGGTCAGTGTGCGCCGTCCCGACGAAACTCACATCCCACTCAAGCGGCGGCTCGACCGGGCGCTCGAAACCGCGTGAAAAAAACAGCGGGCGAAAATGCAATCCGTACTGCAGCGCATCATTCTGATCGAACGTGAAGCCGTGATCTATGTACTGGAGATTTCGAACAACGTCCTGCCGATTGCCAAACGAATCCCACATATAGAGCACTTTGACGGCGTTGGGAAACTGTCGCCCCCACGCCTCGAGTACCCGGGTAGACAGGGTTTGACCGTTCACCACGAAGATCATGTCGTAGTGATCAACCGGCAAGTCATGGGTCGCTTTTAAGTAATAATCATCGGCCACCTTGATCAAAAGACTTCTACAGACTTTCACGATGCCTTTGGCAAACGCCGACTTGAAAGGACGATCCAGAACGAAATCGACGTGTGCACCACGGCGCTGCAGTTCGTTTTTTATATCTTGTTCGTAGCCAAAAAAAACCGGCGCCACCAACAGAATCTTTTTACCGCTGACATCAAATTTCATCGATAGGATCTTTACGCTCGAGCGCCTTCGCAGGTATGCCAGCAACTGTCGTACCCTCGGTGAATGAAGTAATCACCACCGCGTTGGCGCCCACCACTGTGTTATTGCCCAATGATACGCCTCCCAGCACCTTAGCCCCAGCGCCGATGACCACGCAGTCCCCGATCACTGGCCGGTGTTCATGCGTATAGGAGAAGTCCAGGCCCTTGGCACCGATGGTCACGCCCTGATAGATGGTGGCGTTGCTGCCGATGGACATGGCACCCAGAACAGTGCCCTGGGTGTGCGGGAAGAACAGACCGGGGCCGATCTTGCAGTTCAATGCGATCTCGATGCCGAAGATCACGAAGTTGACCATCGATATGAGTCGGCCAAGTCCCTGCCATCCGGCGGCAGAGCACGCATACGCAAGGCGGTAGAGCAACACCGGCGCAAAGCGAGGCGCGAGCATGCCTATCCATAGGCGTGCGCCATGGCGAAGGGGTGTGCCCAGCAGTTCGCTGTGCCTGGCAGCGTCTGCCTTGAGCAGGGTACGGGTGGCGTATCGATCAGGCTGCATATTCATTCTTCACTTCATCAAATTTCGAGTACGCAGTTCCTGATTGGCCTTGTCCAGCAAGTCCTCGGGCAGCGGCTGCTCCAGCACCCAATCGGCAAACCGCCGCAACCCGGTGGACAAGGAGACTTGTGGCGTGATGCCCAGAACCGATTTGAGCTTTCCGATATCCGCGATGTTGTGGCGGATGTCGCCCAGCCGGTATTCGCCGGTCACCACGATGTCCGGCGTGCGCCCGAAAGCCATGCTCAGCTCTTCTGCCACATTTCTGACCGAGGTCTGGACCCCGCTACCCACGTTTATTACGCAGTCAGGCGATTCGGACCGGCTCAACGCCGCGACCATTGCATCGGTGACGTCATCGACATGAACGAAGTCCCGGCTTTCATTGCCGTCTTCGAACAGCGGCAGTTGAAGGCCTCGACGTATCTTGGTGGAAAAGATGGAGAGAATTCCCGTGTAGGGATTGTTCAACGACTGTCGTTCACCGTACACATTCTGCAACCGCAGAATGGCGTAACCGATGCCCAGTGACTGGGCACCAATGCGCACGAGATCTTCCTGCGCGTATTTGGTGGCGGCATAGATCGACGCCGGTGAAACCGTGTCGCTTTCCAGCGTGGGCACGACCGACAAAGCGGTGCCCGTGAGCGGACATACAGGCTCCCAGCACCCAGCCGCCAGTTCGGCGCTGCCGCGCGGTGCTGGAAAGACTCTACGGTTGTCGGCATCAACGTAGGCACCCTCGCCATACACTGACCGGCTGGACGACAGCACGATGCGAGAGACGCGATGACTGGCAGATTTGCGCAACGCGTCGAACAGATACGCAGTCGCCTGGGTATTGACCAGATTGTATTTGGCAATCTGGTACATCGATTGCCCCGTGCCGGTTTCTGCCGCCAGGTGAACGATGGCGTCCACGTCGGCCAATGCGGCGGACCAGTCGTCAGGATTCACCACGTCGCCTCTCATGAACTCGATGCCCTCCTGTTTGAGCCACTCGAGATTGGAAGGCAACGCCTCGTGAACCTGGGCAGAGAGGTTGTCCATCACTCGGACGCGATGGCCGTTGGCAACCAGCTTCGGCACAAGGTGTGAACCAATGAATCCTGCGCCACCCGTCACCAGAACCTGTTTAGTCATCATGAATTCCTGCTTCGAATGTTTGAGTCAGCCGAACCTTGCGTCGAGCGGTTAGTTCTCGAGATAAGTGAAAGGCGACGAATAAAAGGAACGCCAGCAGCAATTGGAACAGCACCGGCAAAAGGAAGAACATATCGTAAAAGATGGTGAACACTAATATCTGCAGCATCACGGAATAGGCCAGAATGCCCCAGGGCCGGCCTTGCGTGCCAATGGAATAAGTCACGCACGCACACAGCTGAATAACACTGGCGAGACAGAAAGCCCCGAGGGGACCGAAGTCAGCCACGTACCCCGCATAATAGGTCGCTGCATTCAAGTTGGGGTCGACCCACTGGAAAAGGTCACTCCTGGACTCCATATTCAGCATCCCCTTGATCGCACTCGGCAACAGGTTATAAAACGAATAGGAGAAGCTGAACACCGGTTCAAGGGTGTCGATATTGAAGAACAAATTACTCATGCCTGAGGTCATGTACACATAAAACCAGAGGAAGCCATTGGGCAGGCTGGCGAACACGCCTTCGTACTCGGGTTTCACCAGATAGGCCAGCGGGTTCGCCTGCTGACGAAGGTCCCCGAGGATGCCAAACGCCAACACGGCCGCTGCACAAATGACAACCATCCAGGCCAACGATTTTACGGTTGTCCTGTGCATCATGAGAAACACCGCCACCAGTTGAATGACAGCGCTCAACAGAATGCCCCTACCCAGCATCATCACGGGCCATAGCAGCAACAGGCAAACCAGACACGCTATCCACACTTTTTTCTGCTTGACGTAGAGGTAGCCAAGGGCAGTCATCAGTTGAAGATAAAAAGCGTTCATTATGCCGTGGAAAGAAGGAATGCCGAAGTCAACGTAGAGCCGCGGGTCACCGATCAAGGTCCATAACAGCGGAAAACCGCGCATCACAACGATTTCGAAGAGCGTGCCAATCACCCAGCCGAGTCCTAGGACAGCTGCGTAATATTGGCAGGCCCTAAGGTAAGAGTGCTCACGTGGAGGTGGACACTCCGGCTTGGGTTTGCCCGCCACGACCAGCAGGTACAAAGTCACCATGCTGGCCATGTTGAGGAGTATCAAGAACACACCGACAAAACTGACAGGCACGATGTTTTTTGTCAGGCCCAGCAGGTAGAGTGCCAACACACTCCCCCACACCCCGACATAGACCATGACCGGGTTGACGACATTCACGCCCCGAAGAACGCCGAAGCTCATCAGCCTAACGCTCTCTTCAATACATACTTCACCTTGAGGCTGGCCCAACTGATCAGCGCCTGCATTCCCGGCACCTTGTCATTCAGCCAGCACACCACCCAGAGTATTTTGTATTTGGCAGGAGGTCTCGGCTGCGAGAGCACGTCATCCGCCAACTTCAAGGCAACACGTGAATTGATGTTCAACTGGCGGTAACATTCACCGGCCACATAGCGCATCTTTGCAAGCTCGACAAGCCGCCGGTATTCCGGCTTCGGATGCTTGGTGAGAAAAAGATCCAGCGCGCGCAAAGACTCTTCCATATATTGAAGCGTCAGTTGACTCGCTCCGCCTTGATGCTTTCTATAGCGACCGAGTGTTTCTCGAAGAATCACAAACGGACCTCGAGTCGATATCTCGAGAAAAAATAGCCAGTCACTCACGGATGTCAGACGGCTGTCATACCCCCCCTGAGGAATAGCATGCTGGCGTACCATGATGGAACAGCCGCCCGGAATACCGCCCTTCATCAGCAGATCGGCAGTATTGTCGATATCCTCTCGCGCATTCTGATTCGTGGTAAACAGGGTCTCCCCACTGTCAGAGTCAAATATCTCCACGGGGTGGTAGCACAGCACTGCTGCAGGATGGCTCTCGAGATAGTCGACCTGTTTTCTCAACTTCCCCGGTAGCATGACATCGTCACCGGCAAACAAGGAGACATACTCGCCGTCGCAGGCACTGAGGGCCAGGTTGCAATTTGCCGTTATTCCAAGATTCGAGACGTTGTAAATCGCGCGAATTTTACCGGGGTACTTAGCCTCGTACTGCCGCAAGATAGGCGCGGTGCCATCCCGCGAGGCGTCATCGGCGACGACGATCTCGACGTTGGGATAGTCCTGCTCGAGGATGGAGTCCAGCGCCTGCGCCAAATAGTTCTCGGCATTGTAGGCGGGGACCATGACACTGACCTTCTTCATGACATCGACCTGATTTGAAATTTGGCTACAAAGAAAGTAAACGCCAGGTACACCACGTAGTTGGCGATGAATGCATACATGGCGCCGGCGATGCCCCAGTAGTTCGTCAGGAGGACGACCCAACCTACATACATGAGACTGAAGCAGACTTCCGAGAGAATGAACAAGCGGGTCATCGCCTTTGCCAGCATGATGTACGACAGCATGAAAGAGGCTATCTTGATGACGTCGCCCAGCAATTGAGGTGCATAAAGGGGCAACGCCCCTTCAAATCCCTCGGCGAAAAGAATCCTAGTGACAAGATCTCTCATCAGGTAGATAGCGATTGCCATGAGGCAGACGACGGGCATCAAATACGTGTATCCCTTGGTGATTTCGAGGACAAACGTCTTTTTATCGCTGACCGCAGAAAGTCGAGGAAGATAATAAACGCTGATGGCCATGGTGATGAAAAGCAAATAGGCTTCCGACACCTTGCTGACGGCCTGCCAATACCCTACCACTTCCCACGAGAACCGCTCCGACAAGATGTTCCTGACCCACACCTGCACCAAAGGAGCCAATAGCGCAGACGTTAGCGTCATCACCGAGAATCGGCTCAACTGAACCAGGGTCTGCTTGTTCAACGCAGGCACCAGCCACGCTTTAGTAAAGTCCGCACTGGCGCCGAATACGATGAAGCTGATGACCAGCATTGAAGCCTGCGCAAGGATATAGGCCAGCAATACTCCATACAGACCGTGCGTATAGCCGAGCGCGAGTGGCAGGAGGGTGCCGACCACGGCGCCGATGACGTGGATCATCGTCAGCCGTTTTATATCCATCAGTCCGTTGACGATGGCGACAATCAAATTGTGCAACGCCACGAACAACTGCGTGAAAGCCAGTACGACGATCAGGCTGCGAAACTGCGGGTCGCCCAATAGATTCGTGGCTATCCAGTCCACGAACATCAAGATACCGACGCACATGATCACTGAGAACACGATCGTGAATGCCAGGGCGCTGCGGACCAATTGCTGGATGGCGGCAGGGCTGCTCCTCATTTCGGCAACGTACTTGACCACTCCGGGGCCCACTCCCCCACCAGCGAATACCACCAGCAAGGTCGCGATACTCATGAACTGGCCAAATTGAGCGACCCCCTCGGGCCCACCCAGTACGGCGACAAGCTTCATGACGATGAAGCTTGAGACGAGCCTCGCCGCAGTGGCAATCGCCGTTAACGCACCCGTCCTAAGAATATTCACGTCTTGACCTATTTCCGGTTGCCGTCATTTGAAAGCGTTGACCATGCGCGCGATCTCGAGGGCATCACCTTCGCTCATGACCGAACTGATGGGGAGCGACAGCACGCGATCGTGAATACGTTCGGTGATCGGCAGCACATGGGCGGACAACGCCGGATAGGCGTTCTGACGATGGGGCGGTATGGGGTAATGGATCAGCGTCTGAACGCCGCATTCCAGGAGATATTTTTGCAACTGATCCCGCGCATCGGATTGTATGACGTACAAATGCCATACATGGCCCGGCGGGGCGACCACCACAGGCTTGTCGACTTTCTCATGCACGATGTTTTCAGCATAAATGTCGGCAATGACACGTCGCGCCGCGAGCTCGCGCTCCAGGTGCCCCAGCTTTACCCGTAACATGGCGGCCTGGATTTCATCGAGCCTGCTGTTGACCCCTTGTAGGTCATTACGGTACTTCGTCTGGCTTCCGTAGTTACCCAGGGCTCGGACTTTGTCTGCCAAACGCTTGTCGTCAGTGGTCACGGCGCCCCCGTCACCCAAAGCTCCCAGGTTCTTGCCCGGGTAGAAGCTGAAGCCCGCAGCGTGCCCGAAGGCGCCAGCGCGCCGGCTTCCTGAGCGTGCGCCATGGGCCTGCGCAGCATCCTCCAGCAGCAACAGGTCGCGATCGTCCGCCAACTGCCGTATTGCGTCGATGTCCGCCAGTTGACCGTAAAGGTGCACCGCGAGCACCGCCTTGGTCCTGCCCGTCAGCGCTTGAGCGACGCCGGTTGCCGTGATGTTGAAGGTAAGAGGATCGGGCTCGATCAAAACAGGCTTGAGCCCGTTTTCAGTGATGGCCAATATGCTCGCGATGTAGGTATTGGCAGGAACGATCACCTCGTCGCCTTCGCGAAGCCGACCGAGTTCTTTCCAGGCCCTCAAGGTGAGTGTCAATGCATCGAGACCGTTAGCCACGCCGACGCAGTATTGCACCCCGCAAAACGCAGCGAACGCTTGCTCGAACTGCTCCACTTCCGTACCGCTGATGTACCACCCCGAGTCGATCACCCGGGCACAAGCTGCTTTGAGTTCATCGGCATACTGAGCGTTGATCTTCTTCAAATCCAGAAAACTAATCATGATAACTTGATCTCATAAAAATCCAGCGTCAGCCCTCTCGCACCAAAGTTCTCTTTCTGCTCGATCAAGCCGGCATTCAAATAATGCCCTTGCTGCTCAGTGGAAGCACCGAAACTGAAGAACTTGACGTTGTCGTTCCCGCTTGCCTGCAGGGTGGTATCGATCAGATAGTCCAATGCGCCCAGTGGCTTGCCTTCGTCACAGGTCGCGAGGTACTGCGTGTGGTCCACGTTGCCAAACCTGAACAAGACCAACCCGGCAACCATCTTGCCGTCGGACTCGACCGCCATCAGTTTTATCTGGTCTGGAAAACGCGAGCGGAGCAACTCCAGTTCAGCGACCGAATGGATAGGCGTGACGCCATGTCGTGCAAGCGCGCTGGAGAGCAGCGCATGAAAAGCGCTCCAGTCTTCGCTTTCAATCACGACAAGCCCGTGCTTTTTCGCACGGTTGATCAGCCATTTCCGACCTTTGGACAACGGAATTCTATTCTCGAGATAAATGACACTCGACAAGTCTCGACGAACCAGCGTGGCGCCGGACCGAGTCAGCGCGTAGAGGTCTTCCTCTGCAGCAGAGGTTTGGAAAATATGCGGTATCGCTTTATAGATAATCGTGGCGCAACCCAGAACATCTTTTGCAAACGCCGTCATGCTTTCGAAGCACTGAAGGACGCCTTCGGCCCGTATCTTGGGGGACAACAGCAACCCACCGAAGGTCAACCCGCCATGACTCACCAGCTTATCGCCCTGCAGGGACGCGGGCATCAACGCAACCAGCTTTTCATCTTCATAAAACAGCAGGGAGCCATCAGCGAACCGGTCCTGATGATAATCCATGTAGCCGCGCTGAAAAAAGAACAGCGGCGTCCGGCAGGTCGCTACAAATGCGTCCCAGGCATCTTTATCGTCAATGCCATACTGCTTACAACTTATCATCTCGAATACCACTTTCAGAAACGGTCATGCAAGTCACCTCTCTCGTCACTTTTCCAGCGGAGAAGCGATTCAGAGTTTGACGCTAAAGGCGCTTTTTCGTGGCATTTCCTTGGCCGGCGAACCGTAATAGATTTTTTCCGGCACCTTCAAACTCTTGGACACCAGAGCACCCGATGCGACAATGCAGTCCCTGGCCACTTCGACATGATCGTTGAATGTGGAGTTGACGCCTAGAAACGAAGAGTTCCCTATTCTGCAGTAGCCTGACACCACGACATGCGAAGAAAGAAAGCAGTTATCTTCAATCACCGTGCGATGGCCAATATGGTTACCACTCCACAGGATCACATTATTGCCCACCTCAACGAACGGCTGAAGCGTGTTATGTTCGAAAACGAAGCAGTTTTCTCCGATCTTGGCGTTGCGCCAAACGAAGGCTCTGGAACTGATGTAAGTTGCACAGGTGTATCCGTATTCCTTGACCGTGTGATAAAGCCTGGTTCTCAGGCGATTCAGTTCCGAGGCAGGAACGGCGACAAACGCTTCGAAGGCAGTGCACGGATAATCACTCACCATGTCTTCCAGCGCGGTCACAGGAAGGTCGTAGAGCGTGCTGTCTTTCAGAAAGGCCCGTTCAACCACGAATCCGCAGACCTCGTAGTCAGAATCGTACGTGAAATATTCATAGGCGATCATTGCGAATTCGCCAGCCCCTACGATGACCAGCTTTTTACCTTTGTGCACGTAATGCCTCCTGCTGGAATACTTGATAGTCGCGAATATAATCCGACTCGTCGTAATGGGCACTTGCCAGTACTAAAAGTACGCAGTCCTCACTGAAGTCATGCATTTCTCGCCATATGAGATTCGAGATCAACAGACCTTTATTGGGCGCATCCAGCCAAGTCTCCTGCCGTGTGGTTCCATCGTCTAAAACCATTCGGCACTTGCCGGCGACACACACCGCCATTTGATGGAGACGTTTATGGGCGTGAAAACCGCGACTGACGCCCTCTTTTGTGCCGTAGATGTAGTAAGCCCTTCTGACCTCAAAAGGGATGTTCATCCCTATTTCGAGCGGGATCAAACTGCCTCTGAGGTCACCTATCACTTGAAAATCATGATGAACAACGTCTGAGTGGATATACGTTAATTCATGGGCATCAAGGTCGCGGAACAGCGGCGCACGGGCGTCTTTCTCGCTGACGATGACACGATCGGTAGCTGGCCAGTCAATCCCGAGCACTGGATCGTCCCACCTCAGGCACCTTTCATGCTCAAGGCTGTAGGTGTGGGTTGTTTTGAAAACCAGCAGGGTGTCTTCCACCAACGACAAGAACCCATGTGCGAAGCCTTCCGGTATCCAGAGCATCTTCTGGTTGCCGGCAGACAGATGTTCCGCGACCCACTTGCCATAAGTGTTGGAATCAGGTCGCAAATCCACCGCTACGGCATAGCCCTCACCGTTCAGCACCTGAACCAGCTTTCCCTGGGAATAAGGCGACACCTGGTAGTGCAGGCCTCTCAAGGCCCCTTTTTTCGAGCGGGTGTAGTTGTCTTGCACAAAGGATGCTGGCACGCTCAAACCTAGTGCTTTAAGCGCCTCGTGAAATCGGGGTTCACTGAATGCCTCCATGAACCAGCCGCGGTCATCGTGATATACATCAGGCTCGACGAGCAAGATATCCGGAATCGCCGACTGTTTGAATCTCACCTTGCCATCCTCGTGTTTTTTTCGCAGTAGCCATGACACATCTGCTTGACTGATCTAGTCAACTGCCCTAGAGGCTTGAGCCAACAGGCAGCTTGAATTAAGACGGGGTGGATTCTATCAAAAAAGTCAGACGTCATGCTCAAGAAGCAAGGGGGTCTCAACATCGCCCTTCGCTGTAAAGCCGAATGTGCAATAGCCACACCGCGACTGATTGATGGCAGTGCGTAGCATTCATCTACGGGGCTGAATAGGCTGCTCATGGTTTTTTACGCATTAGTCGAAAAACCATCAGGACCGATACGGCCGTGAGCATGCCTAAAATAGCACTCAGTGCGATGATCAACGGAACACGCGGCGCAATCTTGTCTTTATCCGAGTCGAAATAATCCAGGGTATAGGTCGAGAATTTCTTTTCTTCCTGCAAATACGACTGATAAAGATGGGAAGCTACTTGAAGTTCTCTCAGCCCCGGAATGAAGGGATCGATTTCATTGCGGGCTTTCAAGATATTGATTTGACTGGCCAGCGCGTCCTCACCCAGCATATATTCCTTGAACCCTGCCCCTACCGACGCATGCTGCAGTTCTGGCTCATCAAGCGACTTGATCGGCTGTTTCAAACCCAGCGTATGCGCGATCAAACGCGACTCTTCCAGAGCACTGAGCCTGTCGAGCCATGCTTGATGACCCTGCACACGCAGTAACTGCTCCTGAAGCCCCATCTCGTTGATTTTCTGTTCCAATTCACCGTTGACCAGCTGGGTCAGATTCCTGCGTGATTCGCCTTCTACGAATGCGAGGTAATGAAGCAAGCCGCGCCTGGCGTTCTCGGCACTGCCTGCCTGAACGATCACGGCGTAACGTCCGAAACCTGAACTTTCCAACTGAGAAACAAAGACAGTGAGTGCGGCGCTTTTCTTGTCCGTACTGTGAGCGTCCTGTAGCGCAAGATACTGGGCTCTGAGATCAGGCGCATACAGTTTTTTGATAAAACACGTGTAGACATCCAAAGCCGATAACAACTCGAGGAATCCAGAGCGGTGCGTACTTACATCGGATGAAGCGCGTTGCATTCTGCCGACATTCAGGCCAAGCACGTCCCGGGGTGCCGGTGGGGCAATATAAGCCCTGGCTTCGTATACCGGGTCTGCGGATAAAGCAAACAGACCACCTGCAGCAGCGAATGCGAAAATGGAAACGAGTATCCACCAGCGACCTCTCCAGAGCTCAGCGCCCCTACCCAAGATATCGACTTGCAACTCAACATCTTCATGAGTTCGCGTTCGCTGCATCCTTAATACCTTTATTCAACATAGCTGTCCAAAGCAGGTGCCGAGCCTACCTGAACGCGCCGCAGATTTCACCCTTTTGCTATGCTCTCAAGCACTGCCCGCAAGCCCTGAGAGCGCCGAATTACGGGCCTCCCGACTGAAAATTGAAGGAGCCTGACGCCCTCACCCGCAGCGCACTCAGGGGCTTGGGCAGCGCGCTTGCGCCGAATGCAAGGATCGGTGTGCAAGGGCCATGATCGACTGACCACCCACGCACAGCATGCCCAGTATCAGCCCCATAAACGCAAAAATGGGTATCACCCATACGGCTCGCATGTGTACAGGAGTCGCCACGCCTACCTTGTCACCGTCGACACGAAATACATCGAAATTCTTTTTCACGTTCTCCAGGACCGCGACGGACTCGGCCGCCAATTGAAGTTTGCGCAAACCCAGCATGTAAGGACCGTTATCATGGCGGCGGTTCAAACTGTCGATTTCGGCCTTTAATGCCTCTTCACCCCTGGCATAAAGTACTTCATTCGCCATCATCCCATCTTGTCTCTGGCTGATGACGTTCATGGCGATTGGTTTTTCAGCTTTGATGGACTGGGCAATGGCCGCCGCTTCGCGCAGCCTGACAATTTCATCCGACTTCAGCCTATTTCCCATTTCGCTGTAAAGTCGAGCTTCGTGCTGCAATGCCACCCTGCGAACCTGAGCTTCTTTTTGCGCATTGAACATCACGTCCTTCATCGCTTTGACGCGAGCCAATGCCAGATAATCTTCCAGTTGACGCCGAGCAGCCTCGGGCGAACGTGCACGTACGGCAACCAAGAGTTTATTCTCGCCCGCCCCTACCCTTTCAATAATGCTGATGGCTCTTTTATAGTCGGTATAACGCTCTTCAGCAAAAGGTCCATCACCCTCCGCATCAACCGCGGCACGCCGCAGATTGATAAACGCCTCCCTTTTCAAACTTTCACTTTGCAACGTATTTCTGAACATCGCGAACACTTCGCTTTCGGTGACGATGGGAAGTCCTCCCTCAACGCCTCTTCCGTAGTTCAGTTCTGCCAGACTTCCCAACAGTGGCGGAGTCACCGATACCGACACTTCATAAGTGGGTTGCCGTTGCGCAATGTAGATGACGCCTGCGATCAGACCCATGGCCAGGCCCCATAAGATAGGGCTCATGGCTCGTACACGGTTCATCCACTGCCACCCTTTGATCGTAGGCATGACCGGGTCGCGGATCGCTCGGCTCCTTTTCATGTATTCCACCTTTCCTTGTTCATGTTCGACCTTGAAGATCCCACTGATGAGGCACACCCAGTGGCGCCCTGCCTTGGGTGGAAGATTCAGCGCTGCTTTGCCAGCGCGCTCCCAAGTGCCTCTTTTGCCGAGGCGGAGCCATGCACCAGGCGCAACGTCTCGGGCTGGACAGCGATGCCCTTCACGAACCCCACCAGGCCTTTCTGATCCGCATGCGCCGAGTACCCTCCCAGCGTCGACACCGCAGCCCTCACGTCATACATTTCTCCGTCCAGGTCCACTGCAACAAAACCGCTCGCGCCTTCGCACGCCTGTATCACCGCCCCCGGCGTTCCCTTGGCCTGGTAGCCCACGAACACCACGTGGTGACGCTTGTCGCCCAACATGGCCTTCAGGTAATTCACGATCCGCCCCTGTGCGCACATGCCGCTGCCTGCGATGACGATCGCAGGTCGACCAGTGCTGGCCAGGTAGTTGACGGTCTTGATGTGATCGTGGTGATCGTCGATGGTGATCAGCTGGCGAAACTTGAGCGGGTTGCGACCCTCGCGCAGGCGAGTCCGGGCATCCTCGTTCCAGTACTCGCTCAGCTCGCGATAGGCCTTGGTCAATCGGCTCGCCAACGGGGAATCGAGGATCACCGGAATCTCCGGCCAATCGACTGGAAGCGGGGTTGAGTCGGCGGTTGCATGGTCGCAGTCGGCATCCTCGCCTGGATCGCCGGCTCGTTGTGCCCGCTCGACCGGGGCCGAAGACGTTTCAGCGTCGGCCTTGCGAAAGGCCTTGCGATGCAGGATGTCTTCGATCTCGTAGAGCAACTCTTGCGTACGGCCCAGGCTGAACGCGGGAATCAGGATGGTGCCATGATCGGCCATGGCCTGGTCGATGACGGCTTCCAGGCGTTGTTGACGATCACTGCGGTCGCCGTGGAGCCGATCGCCATAAGTGCTTTCCAGTATCAGGATGTCCGCCCGCTCCGGAGATTGGGGCGCTTGCAACAACGGGGCATGCGGCGCGCCAAGGTCGCCCGAGAACACGATACGCTTGCCCACTCCGGTGAGCGCGTAGTTGATGTCACATTCGACGTAGGCGGAGCCGAGAATGTGGCCGGCGCGCTGCAGGCGAATGTTGCAATTGACGGAGGGCTTGTCGATCAATGCATGCCAATGGTCGTAGGGGAGCGCCACGATGCGCTCACGTACCACCTGCAGGTAGCGGTCGATCAGGCTCGGTTGCCGGCTGACGGTCAGCTTGAAGGCATCTTCGAGCACAAGCGGCAGTAGCACTGCGGAAGGTTCGCTGCACACGATAGGACCTGTGAAACCTGCCGCGAGCAAGTCGGGGATTCGCCCCACATGGTCGATATGCACATGGGTTACGATCAGCGCCTGAATGCCTTCGACAGCGAAGTCGATGACAGGCCTGTCCCGACGGCTCTCCTGCTCACCCCCCTGAAACAGCCCGCAGTCGACAAGGAGGCTGAGCCCTTCATCCAGATGAAGCTGATGGCACGAGCCCGTAACGCCGTGCAAGGCACCGTGGTGTTCGACGCTGGGATAGGTCATGGAGAGTCCATTCGACAAAGGATTTTTAAAGGACGTCATTAATCCATGGAAGCTTTTCCAGTGAAAGGTGATGCTTTCGGATGGGTGCATAGGAAAAGTCGATACGAAAAGACAGCTACCGCCCGACGGGCAAACCGTTGGGCGACTGAAGGTGCTATTGAGCCAAGGCTAGCGGTTCTAACTGAAAGGAAACGGTGATCGGTCTGAACATGACGATTCTTTTGAGTCGGGCTTGAGCCACGGGCGATCACGCATGCAATAAGGCAGTCTTTCTGGAAGTGGAGGCTGCACGCGTGTCCAGCTTGACCACCTACCCCCCGCCCCCTATCCTTCGCCGCAGCCATGGCCTATTCCATGGCACGGGTTTGGCGACCCGCAGCATCGACGCACATGATCCGGCTATTCATAGCTGGGCGCTGCTCTATGGCAGCTGTGCGTGGGAGACCTTCGGGTCTGCCGGCTCGATGCCCGGTTCGCCAACCTGCGTACAGTTGCCACCTCATTTCCGTTTGGCGACGGTCGAGGTGGCTCCCTATTTCGCATCGGAGAAACACCCATGAATATTAATAGCTTGAACGCTGCGCATGATGACACAGGAAATCCGACGTTATTTGTTGTGAATCCGGAAATACCGCTCATAGGCGCCTTGGAGCAGGTTTCACACTTGCTCGATAGCGCGCACGCGCTGTGCAGCGAAATGGCTGACGAAGGCGAGTCAGCGAGCCGAAAGCTTGACTGGGCTTCTGTGCAACTGATCGAAATGAGTCAGGCGGTGGTCGAGGCGTCGATCGCGGGGATACTGCAGGCTAAGTGATGGCGTGTCGTGACCTCAGCTAGACTGAAGAGCGCCGGGGCTGCTGTGCAGCCCATCGCCAGCAAGCTGTGCGCCTACGGCGGGTACGAAGTGAAGCTGTAAGCCTCCAGCGAACGTCAGGCTTTGACGGGGACTTCCACAGGCGCTTGAGCAGGTGCTTGCGGTACGACTGGGGCCACGGCCGCGCGCGCGGCGAATTTCTTGCGAATCCGGCGCTTGCTGCGCAACGCAACGTACCAGCCGAGGATAGGGCCAATCAGCATACCCAAGAGGAATGCCAGCATCACCAGCACCGCCACCGGTAAGCTAGGCGCGGACCAACCAAGGAAGGTTAACGCAATGCCTTGCTGATTTTCCAGTACGAACAACAGGGTGACCGCCGCGACTGCGAGCACGATCAATACCAGCAGCAGCCTTTTGACGTTACGCACAGCACTCTCCTTTCACGATTGAAATCAGGCGTGTTCCTCGTCTTCGTTGACCCGGTCGCGCAATTCCTTGCCCGGCTTGAAGTGGGGCACGAACTTGCCGTCCAGGCTCACCGACTGACCAGTTTTCGGATTGCGGCCCACGCGAGGCGCGCGATAGTGCAATGAAAAGCTGCCGAAGCCACGAATTTCGATTCTGTCGCCGGTGGCCAGGCACTGCGACATTTGTTCGAGCATGGTCTTGATGGCCAGTTCCACGTCCTTGGAAGAAAGTAGACCTTGATGGGTGACAATACGTTCGATCAGTTCCGACTTCGTCATATTTTTCCCTTCTTTATCAAGCAGCTAGATCAGCGCTGAGAAGGTTTTAGCATGTGCGCATAGTTTTGAACAGCCCACATATTGACTTCTTGGAAAAATGAGGGTTGAAGCATACATTTTTTTCAGACTGATGAAGGGACGAGGGGCGGATCAACGCGAACGCGCGCCAATGCGGGCGGTACTGCACACGATTGTCGGCGTTAATTGAAGGTCTTGGACTTTTTGCAGCGCACGATCATGCTACGGCTGGAATAGCCAGCGGGATTGAGGCCAAACACGAAATCGTCGGGGTCTTCCTTCACATCACTGGATTTGGCCAGCGTCCGATAACCTGCAGGACCACACGCCGTTTCAGCTTCTTGCAGGCACTGGTCCCAGGACGAACCCAGGCCCGAACAGTTGATGTGCAGGCCGCGGTTACCCAACTTGGTATGAGTGGTTGAAGTCGCGCTGCAGGCGCTGACCAACAGCAAGGCTGCGATGACGGTGATTCGTTTCATTCAAGCCCTTAACGCGGTAAATTTCCTGTCACTGGCGCACAACCCTACCGAAGGTTTGTTACTAATAGCAATAACCCTCACGTTCTGTAGCAAAAATGATGTGAAATCTTCATGTTCGCGGTCTGGCAAGTGGGCCTGCCGCTAAGCCCACCGCCCATCCGACGCCCTACGCCTTGCATTTGGCGAACATCGTGCGACTGGCCACGCCGGGGCTCCAGCCTAGAAACCCATCACCGGGCTCCTCTTTGATATCGTCGGTTTTCCCCAGGACCTGATACCCCTTGGCACCGCAGGTCTGCCGCACCTTGGCGTAGCACTTTTCCCACGAGGACGTCAGGCCTGAGCAGTCAATCTGAAGTACTGGCACGCCACGCAGTTCTCGATGAGTGACGCTGGTGTGACTGCAGCCCGACAAGACCAACAGTGTCATGCATAAAGCGGCTGTTCTAGGGGTCATCCCTGCTACTCCTTTTGGGTTCACCGTCACCCGTTGGAGTCGTGCAGCGAGAGTTAAGTTCTTGTTGAGGCTGGTTTTTAACCCCAGCCTTGGGTCATGAGCACGATCACGCCATATCGTGCTGTCTTCGCCATACTCACCAAGAGCAGGAAAGGCCAGAAACGCTCCCGCATAACGCCTGCCACCAGGGTCAAGGGGTCACCAATGATGGGCACCCAACTGAGCAGCAACGTCCACCGGCCATAGCGCCCATAGAACCGCTGGGCCTTGTGCAATTGGCCAGGACTTACAGGAAACCAGCGCTTATGGCGATAGCGCTCAATGGCTCGCCCTAGACCCCAATTCACCACCGAGCCAGCAATATTGCCGACGCTCGCCACCAGCAGCAAACCCAGAGGTGAGAAACGCTCGCTGAGCAGCATGCCGACCAGTACGGCTTCTGACTGCAGGGGCAACAGTGTCGCAGCGCCGAAGGCCACGGAGAACAGACCGAGGTAGGGAATGAGTTCCAGCATGACTGCCAATCAGCGATTGAGAGAAACAGACCTGTAGAAAACGAAAAAGGGCGACCGAAGTCGCCCTTTTTCAATGGTCAATCAGAACTCAGTTCTGGTTTTCCATTTGTGCACGGATCAGATCACCAATGGTGGTCGGACCGGTGCTTTCCGCAGCTTCTGGCTTGGAGCGCAGGCTTTGGATAGCTTCTTTCTCGTCTTCAACGTCTTTCGATTTGATCGACAGTTGGATCAGACGGGACTTGCGATCAACGCTGATGATCTTGGCTTCGACTTCTTCGCCTTCCTTCAGAACGTTACGCGCGTCTTCAACGCGGTCACGGCTGATTTCGGACGCTTTCAGCGTGGCTTCGATATCATCGGCCAGCAGGATCACGGCGCCTTTGGCGTCAACTTCTTTAACGGTACCGCGAACGATAGCGCCTTTGTCATTGACAGCAACGTAGTTGGAGAACGGATCGTCTTCCAGTTGCTTGATGCCCAGGGAGATGCGCTCGCGCTCTGGATCTACGGACAGGATGACGGTGTCCAGCTCGTCGCCCTTCTTGAAACGACGTACGGCTTCTTCGCCCACTTCGTTCCAGGAGATGTC
>Ga0157371_10000986_pt1 | contig 31519 bp, 31 predicted proteins | sample C45metaG_FD_113462 | JGI IMG/M metagenome (GOLD analysis project Ga0157371, IMG submission 113462) | Corn rhizosphere microbial communities from Kellogg Biological Station, Michigan, USA - C4-5 metaG | ecosystem: Host-associated > Plants > Roots > Rhizosphere > Soil | place: USA: Michigan... | reverse complement strand
GTACTGTCCCTGGCCCCGCTGTTCCGTCATTCCGTCGGCTTCGACCGGTTCAACGACCTGTTCGAATCCGCGCTGCGCAACGACGCTGGCAGCTCCTATCCGCCCTACAACGTCGAGAAGCACGGTGACGACCAGTATCGCATCGTGATCGCCGCCGCCGGTCTCCAGGAAGATGACCTGGACATCGAAGTCGAGCGTGGCGTCTTGACCGTCAAGGGTGGCCGGCGCGAAAACAGCGCCGAGAGCGTGACCTTCCTGCATCAGGGCATCGCCCAGCGCGCCTTCAAGCTGTCCTTCCGCCTCGCCGACCATATCGAGGTGAAGGGCGCCGATCTCAAGCATGGCCTGCTGAGCATCGAGCTGGTGCGAGTGATCCCGGAAGAAGCCAAGCCCAAGCGCATCGCCATCTCCGGCCAGCGCCCGGCCCTGGACCACTGATCGTCCAGGCGTCCTGCCTGAAAGCCCCAGCCCTGAGCTGGGGCTTTTTCGTTTCAGGCCGCTGCTAACGGCTGTGGCCGAAGAGCTCCATCAGCACCCCACGCAACCAGCGATTGCCGGCATCCTGGTGATAGCGCGCGTGCCAGTGCTGCCTCACCGCGAAGCCCTCGATCGGCACCGGGCACTCATGGACCTTGAGACCGTAGGTGGCTGCCAGGGTGGTGCCGATATGCCGGGGCAGGGTGACGATGAGGTCGGAGCTGGCCACCACCGCGCCCACGCCCAGAAAGCCGGGTAGTTCCAGCACGATCCGGCGCTGCACCTCGGCGCGCAGCAGGCCCGCCTCCAGCAGCTTCTGCCCGGTTCCGGCACTGACCAGGACATGGCCCTCCTGGGCGTAGGCCGCGGCCGTCAACCGCTCGCCGAGGCGGGAATGGCTGGCGCTGACCAGGCAGACCCAGTCCTGGGGAAAGAGCAGTTGTTGATAGAGGCTGCCGCCCAGCCAGGGAATGAAGCCGATTGCCAAGTCGGCTTCGCCGATCTCCAGCGCCTGTTCGGTATTGCCGTCGATCCGTGCGACCTCCAGGCGTACGCCGGGCGCCGCCTCGCGCAGGTGCGCCAATATCTGTGGCAGCAGGGTGATGTGGCTGGCATCGCTGAGGCAGAGGCGGAACAGCCGCTGGGCGGTGGCGGGCTCGAAGGCGACCTCCCAGGCGACCAGGCGGCGCAGGGATTCGAGGACTTCGCGACAGGGCGTGATCAGGGCTTCGGCTTGGGGCGTCGGCTTCATGCCGCTGGGCGTACGCACGAACAGCGGATCACGCAATTGGTGCCGCAGCTTGCCCAGCCAGAGGCTGATGGTGGGCTGGCTCTGGCCCAGTTGCTCAGCGGCGCGGGTGACGCTGCCGGTGCGATAGAGCACCTCGAACAGCATCAACAGCTTGGGTTCGGGCAGGCCGTCCGTAGGTAGCATTATCAGAATTCCTGATGGGCGGATTGAGGCCTTTGTATAGCTCAATAGCGAGCGTCGGCCTAGGGTAGGGCGAAAACAAGGAGCCCTCTCCCATGAAAATCTGCATCCTCGGGGCCGGTGCCCTGGGCAGCACCTTCGGCGCCTGGCTGAGCGAGGCGGGGCACGAGACCTGGCTGCTCAACCGCCCCAATGCCCATATCGAGGCGGTCGTTCGTGACGGCCTGGAAATCGAGACCGCCGATGGCAGTCGCCGGGTTCAGGTCCGGGCCGCGGTCAGCGCCGAGACGGTCGGGGTAGTGGATCTGGTGGTGGTGCTGGTCAAGTCCTTCGCCACCACCGCGGCCATGCGCCATGCCCAGGCGCTGGTCGGTCCGCATACCCTGGTGCTGTCGCTACAGAACGGCCTCGGTCACGAAGAGCTGCTGGCCGAGATCGTCGGCCAGGAGCGGGTGATCGCCGGCAAGACCTATGTCGGCGGCGTGCTGCTCGGCCCCGGACGGATTCGCAGTGGCGTGGCGGGCAAGCGCACGATCATCGGCGAACTCGATGGCCAGCTCTCGGCGCGGATCCAGGCCGTCGCTGCCGTCTTCGAGGACGCGGGACTGGCTACCACGGTCAGCGGCAACATCCTCGGCACCCTCTGGGACAAGCTGCTGGTCAACGTCGCCACCGGCGCCCTGACCGGCATCACCCAACTCACCTATGGTCAGCTCTACCGCGAGCCACTGCTGCGAGACACCGCGCTGCAGGCGGTGGGCGAGGCCATCGCGGTGGCTCGCGTCGCCGGAGTCGAGCTGAGCCTGCGCGAGCCTCAGGCCGCCTGGGAGCTGGCACGCGAAGGGTTGCCGACGTCCTTCAAGACTTCCCTGCTGCAGAGCCTGCAGAAGGGCTCCATCACTGAAATCGACTTCATCAATGGCGCGGTGGTGCGGCTCGGCCAGCACTACCGCGTACCGACCCCGGTCAACGCCACCCTGGTCGCCTGCGTCAAGGGTATCGAGCGCGCCCTGGCCGACCGACAACAAGAGGACGCCAAACCATGAGCATTCCCAAGGCCTATCTCGAACATGTAGCCATCTGGGTGAAGGACATCCATTGGCACATCCGCTTCTTCCACGAGGTGTTCGGCATGACCCTGCGCGAGGTGCAGGGCACGCTCGAAGAGCCCAGCCAGTACTGGACGCTGGGCGGCATGCAGTTCATGAGCAAGCCGGACTTCGCCGGCCCCGAAGGGCGCCTGGGCCACCTGGGGCTGATGTGCGAGGACCTCGACGCCGCCCTGGCCGCCGCCCGGCGCTTCGAGGGTGTGGAGCAGCTGCCCCAGGGCCACAACTGGCTGCGCCTGCCCGATGGCCTGGCGCTGGAATTCATCCAGGCCGTGCCGGCCCGCGCCGTCCACGACGCCCTGGCCGTCAACGCCCGTCAACCCGAGTGAAAGCGACCATGACCGTACCAGAAAAATATTTCGAGGACGCCCGCGAAGGCGACGAGGCGATCACGCCGTCCTACCAGGTCACCAAGGAACGCATCCTGGCCTATGCCGACCTGACCGGTGACCACACGCCGGTCCACGTCGACGAGGACTATGCCAACGCCAGTCACTTCGGCGGCCTGGTCGCCCATGGGCTGATGGGGTTGTCCATCGCCGACGGCCTCAAGACCCAGTGCGAATACCGCTTCCTGCCGGGGATGTCGTTGGGCTGGACCTGGGACTTCCTCCTGCCGATCCGCGTCGGCGACGAATTGCACGTCAGGGTACGCGTCGGCGCCATGCGCCCGAGCAAGAGCAAACCCGGCTGGGGCATCGTGGTGCTGCCGTCGGAACTGATCAACCAGAAGGGCGAGGTCGTCCAGCGTGGCGAGCACCGCCTGATGGTGCCGCGGCGGGAGGGGGCGCTATGAACCAGCCACTGCCGCTGCAAGGCCTGAGGGTCATCGACTACAGCCACTTCCTCGCCGGTCCCTACGTGGGACGCTGCCTGGCGGCGCTGGGCGCCGAGGTGATCAAGGTCGAGCGGCCCGGCAGCGGTGATGCCGGCCGCCAGCACGCCTTCGTCCTGGATGACCAGCAGAGCGGCTACTTCCTGCAACTCAACATGGGCAAGCAGGGTGTCAGCGTCAACATGAAGGACCCGCGCGGCAAGGCCTTCATGCAGCAGCTCTGCGACAGCGCCGACGTCTTCATCGAGAACTACCGGCCCGGCGCCCTGGACAAGCTCGGCCTGGGTTACCAGGAGCTGTCGGCGCGCAATCCGCGGCTGGTGTACTGCTCGATTTCCGCCTATGGCCATACCGGGCCTGACGCCCATCGCGCCGGCTTCGGGCTGATCGCCGAGGCCAAGAGCGGCATCATGCAGATGGTCGGCACGCCCGGCGAGGCGCCGCCGCTGCTGCGCATCTCCCTGGGCGACATGTACACCGGCGCCCACGCGGTGGCTGCCATCAATGCGGCGCTGCTGGGCCGGGTCGCCAGCGGGCGCGGCCAGCACATCGACATGGCGCTGTATGACACCCTGGTGTCCATGCACGAGTACGCGGTGCAGTGCTACACCCTGTCCGGCGGTGAGATCCTGCCGCAGCAGACCGGCCACGACATGCCCACCTCGACCCTCTATGGCGTATTTCGCGCACAGGACGGCGACCTGGTCATCGCCGCCCAGGTGGACGAAGCCTGGAAGCGTTTCGCCGCGCTGGTCGAGCAGGACGCGGGCCAGCCGGGCTTCGGCAGCGACGTCCGCTTCCACAGCTCGGGCGGCCGCAACGCCCATCGCGAAGGCATCCTGCCCATCGTCAAGGCCTGGGTGGCGGCCAATCCGGTGGCACGGCTGCTGGCACTGCTCGACGAGATCGACGTGCCCTGCGCCAAGGTGCAGCGCATCGACGAGGTCATCGAGGATCCCCAGATCAAGGCGCGCGGCATGATCCAGGAGCAGCAGCACCCGCGCTTCGGCACCCTGCGCCTGCCCAATCTGCCGTTCCGCTTTTCCGACTGCGACACCACCATCCAGCAGGTGGCGCCGGACCTCGGTGAGCACAATGCCGCCGTGGCGCGGAGCCTGGGCTACAGCGCGGACGAGATCGCCCAACTGCAGGCTGACGGCGTGCTGTTCAGCCAGGAGCCCTGCGCATGACCGACCACTACGCGGTGATCGGCCGGCCGATCAATCACACCAAGTCACCGGTTATCCATGGTCTGTTCGCCAGCACCACCGGGCAGGATCTGCACTACGGCGCCCTCGAGGGCTCGCTGGAGGATTTTGCCGGTGACGTGGCGCGCTTTCGCACCCAGGGTGGGCGGGGCATGAATGTCACGGCGCCTTTCAAGCTGCAGGCCTTCCAGTTGGCTACCGAATCCAGCGAGCGGGCGCGCCTGGCCAGGGCGGCCAATTCGCTGAAGTTCGAGGGTGAGCGGGTGCTGGCGGAGAACTTCGATGGCATCGGCCTGCGGCGCGACATCGAGGTCAATCTCGGCCAGCCCTGGCCGGCAAGCGCGTGCTGCTGCTGGGCGCCGGCGGTGCGGTGCGCGGCGCGCTGCTGCCCTTTCTGGCGGCTGGCCCTGCGGCACTGGTAGTGGTCAATCGCGATGCGCGGAAGGCGGCCGACCTTGCCCAGGAACTCGACCACCCGCTGCTCAGCGTAAAGGGCTACGCAGCGCTGGAAGGGAAGACCTTCGATCTGGTGATCAATGCCACCTCCGCCAGTCTGGTCGGCGAATTGCCGCCGGTGCCGGCGGGCGTCTTCGCCCAGTCAGCCTTGGCCTATGAACTGGCCTACGGCAAGGGGCTGACGCCTTTCCTGCGGCTGGCCCAGGAGCAGGGCGTGCCCCAGCTGGCGGACGGCGTGGGCATGCTGGTGGAACAGGCCGCCGAAGCCTTCGCCTGGTGGCGCGGTGTGCGCCCCGAGACCCGGCCGGTCATCGACCAGCTGACCCTTCCCCTGACGTGAGCGGACCCATGAAGATCCTGATGTTGCACGGTATCAACCACAACATGTTCGGCAAGCGCGATCCCGTGCAGTACGGCACCGTGACCCTGGCCGAGATCGACGCCAGGCTGGCGGCACTCGGCGCGGAATTGGGCGTGGAAGTGGAAAGTTTCCAGAGCAACCACGAAGGAGCGATGGTGGAGCGCATCCACCAGGGCTACGAGGAGGGTGTGGATGGCGTGCTCATCAATGCCGGCGCCTGGACCCACTACAGCTATGGCATCCGCGACGCCCTGGCGATCCTCACCGTGCCGGTGGTGGAGCTGCACATGTCCAACATCCATGCGCGGGAGAGCTTCCGCCATCACTCGGTGTTCGCCGAGATCGTCCTGGGCCAGATCGCCGGCTTCGGCGTGGACAGCTACCTGCTGGCGCTGCGCGCCGCGGTGAGCGCGGCCCAGACGCGCAACGCCTGAGCCGCCGATCCTCAACCCTCTCCCGGAGGGAGAGGGGCGCCCTTGCTGATCCCGTGTGGAGTGGAAAACCGCGCAGCCTTTTCCACGCGCGGAAGTGTTGGTTGAGGCCCTGTTGGGCTTCGCTACACTCAACAGTCGGGTAAGGAGCTATCGCGGCCATGGGCCGCTCCTACAGCGTAGGAGCGGCCCATGGCCGCGATAAATCAGGGGCGGCTTCCCTCGGCATGAGAATCAAGCTGCTGCTCGCCATCGCTGAGGCAGGTATCGGGCGTCAATTGCAGCTGGGTGACGAGTCCCGCGTTGGCGCGAATGGAGGCGGGGAGTCGCAACGGATTCACGGGCATTCATCGTCCTCGTGTGGCGACATTGCCTCACCCGAATGCGGCCCCAATTCTCGCTTGGGACAGTCCCGCCACTGCTTGTCCCCCAGACCTGCGGTGTATTCCGGATGCAGCGGATAGTGCAGCCGGTTGTCCGCCCGGCTGGTATCACCCACCACCAGCAATTCCACCGGCTCGGCGGTCTCGTTGATGAAGGTATGGGTGACGCCATCCCCAGCCTTGAAGCCCACGCCGTCACCAGGTTTCAGCCGATGGGCATGGCCGTCGATCCAGGCGGTGGGGTGGCCCGCGATCACGTAGATGAATTCGTCCTCGGTGGCCTCGGCATGGGGCCATGAGGTGCGGCGACCCGGTGGCAGCCATTCATGGTGGATGCCCAGGCGGGCAAAGCCGAAGTGACGGCCGAAGGCGGCGCCCAGGGAAAAGCGTTCGTCACTGCCTGGATAGCCGGGGCCGTCGGGCGCCTGCAGGGCGGACCAGTGGACGATCTTGTCGAAATCTTTCGGGGATTGCATAGGGTGCTGCGCCTCGCGGGAAAATAGCTCAAGCTTAGTCGTTTAGGCGGACGCTGCCGCCTCAGGTCTCTTTCGGTGCAGGAACGCGATGCCCAGACTGTCCAGACAACTCCTCGCATTGCTGACCCTCGCGCTGCTCGGTGGTTGTTCACCCGCCGATACGCCGATCAACAGCCCCTACCGCGCTGGCACCGAAGGCCAGAATACGCTCTATACCGCCTTCACCACCCGCTCGCCGAAGTACCTGGATCCCGCCAGTTCCTATTCCGGCGACGAGACCAACTTCACCTACAACATCTATGAACCGCTCTATGGCTATCATTATTTCAAGCGGCCCTATGCGCTGATCCCCCGCGGCGCCGAGCGGGTGGTCGCGCCCTATTACCTGGACGCCCAGGGCCGGCGGCTGCCGGACGACGCGCCGGCGGACCAGATCGCCCAGAGCGTCTACGACATCCCCATCCGCCGCGATGCCCGTTACGCCCCCCATCCGGCCTTCGCCCGCGATGCCCAGGGCAGCTATCGCTACTTCCCGATCAAGCCCGAAGACCTGTCCGATCGCTACCAGATCCCCGACTTTCCCGAGACCGCCAGCCGCGCCTTGACCGCCGCCGACTACGCCTACGGCCTGCGCCGCCTGGCCAGTCCGCGGCTGGTTTCGCCCAGCTACGCCATTTTCGCCGAGCACCTGGTCGGCATGCAGGCCTTCGGCGATGGCCTGCGCGCCGCCGACAAGGCCTTGCGCGCCAGTCTGCCCGAGGGGGCGTCGCTGCCCTGGCTGGATCTGCGCCAGGGCGCGCTGCCCGGGGTAGAGGTGCTGGATGAGCACACCCTCAGGTTGCGGGTGATCGGCAAGTACCCCCAGTTCAACTACTGGCTGGCCATGACCTTCGCCGCCCCGGTGCCCTGGGAGGTGGATCGCTTCTACAGCCAGCCCGGCATGAGCGAACACAACCTCAGCCTCAACAGCTGGCCGGTGGGCACCGGGCCCTATCGCCTGGCCGAGTCCATTCCCAATCGCCGTCATGTGCTGGAGCGCAATCCCGAGTATCACGCCGATCCCTATCCCTGCGAGGGCGAACCCGAGGATCGCGAGCAGGGTCGGCTGGACGACTGTGGCAAGCCCATGCCGCTGATCGACCGGGCGGTGTTCAGCCTGGAAAAGGAGGGCGTACCCCTGATGGGCAAGTTCATCCAGGGCTACTACGACGCGCCGCAGATCGAGCGCGGCGAATACGGCGTGGCCCTGCGCACCCGCGCCGGCGATTCGGTCGACTCCGCCGAACTCTATCGCGAGCGCGGCCTCAAGCTGCCCACCGCGGTGGAAGCCTCCGACTGGTACCTGGGCTTCAACTGGCTGGATCCGGTGGTGGGGCAGGGCGCCACGCCCGAGCAGCAGGTACGCAATCGCAAGCTGCGCCAGGCGCTGTCCATCGCCTTCGACTGGGAGAGCTACATCACCGTCTTCCTCAACGGCAACGGCCTGGTCGCCAATGGCCCGCTGCCGCCCGGCGTGCTGGGCTACGAAGCGCCGCCGGCGGGGAGCAATCCGGTGGTCTATCGCCTGGTGGATGGCAAGCCCGAGCGGCGACCCATCGAGGAGGCCAAGCGGTTGCTCGCCGAAGCCGGCTATCCCGACGGCCGCGATGCCCAGAGCGAGCGGCCGCTGATCCTGCAATACGACGCCCAGAGCAGTGGCGACAGCGCCATGTTCGACTGGATGCGTCAGCAGACCGCCAAGCTGGGTATCCAGTTGGAATTGCGCGGCACCGACTACAACAGGTTCCAGGACAAGATGCGCAAGGGCGCGGCGCAGCTCTTCTTCTGGGGTTGGAACGCCGACTATCCCGATGCCGAGAACTTCCTCTTCCTTTTCTACGGGCCCCAGGGCAAGGCCAAGCATGGTGGCGAGAATGCCGGCAACTACAGCAATCCCGAATTCGACCGGCTGTTCGAACAGATGAAGAGTCTCGACGACGGCCCGGAAAAGGTCGCCCTGATCCGGCGCATGGTCGCCATCGTGCAGCAGGACGCCCCCTGGCTGTTCGGCTGGAATCCGCTGTCGGGTGGCGCCTACCAGCAGTGGGTCTACAACGCCAAGCCGACCCAGATGGTGCGTGACCAACTGCGCTACCTGCGGCTGGACCCGGCCCTGCGTGAGCGCAAGGTGCGGGAATGGAATCAGCCGGTGCTCTGGCCGCTAGGGTTGCTGCTGGGCCTGGCGCTGCTGCTGGTCTGGCCGGCCTGGCGCATCCTCAAGCGCCGGGAGCGCCAGACCGCCTTTGGCGACCACGATGGGGAGGGGCGGCCATGATCGGCTATCTGCTGCGGCGCCTGGCCTACGGTGTGCTCATCCTGATCGGGGTGAATCTGCTGACCTTCGTGCTGTTCTTCACCGTCAACACCCCGGACGACATGGCGCGCCTGGCCATTGGCGGCAAGTACGTCACCGCCGAAGCCATCGCGGACTGGAAGGCGGAGCACGGCTACGACAAGCCACTGCTGATTAATACCACCCGTGAAGGGATGGAGCAGTTTACCGATACGCTCTTCTTCGAACGGTCGGCCAGTCTGCTGGTGTTCGACTTCGGCACCGCCGACAGCGGGCGCGACATCGGCCGGGAGATCGCCGAGCGCGCCGGGCCCAGCCTGGCGCTGGCGCTGCCGACCTTCATCCTTGGCTTGGTCGCCAGCGTCGGTTTCGCCCTGCTGCTGGTGTTCTTTCGCGCCACCCGCCTGGCCTTCTGGGGCGTGGTGCTTTGCGTGCTGCTGCTGTCGATCTCCTCGCTGTTCTACATCATCGCCGGCCAGTGGCTGTTCGCGAAGATCCTGCGGCTGGTGCCCTATTCGGGCTATGAAGAAGGCTGGAATCTGCTGCGCTTCCTGGCGTTGCCGGTACTGGTGGCGGTGATTTCCGGCCTGGGCAGCCAGGCACGCTTCTATCGCGCGCTGTTTCTCGAGGAGATCGGCAAGGACTATGTGCGCACCGCCCGCGCCAAGGGCCTGGCCGAGCGCCAGGTGCTCCTGCGCCATGTGCTGCGCAACGCGGCGCTGCCGATCCTCACCGGGGTGGTCTCGGCCATTCCGCTGCTGATCATGGGCAGCCTGATCGCCGAATCCTTCTTCGGCATCCCGGGCCTGGGCAGCTACACCATAGATGCCATCAACGGCCAGGATTTCGCCGTGGTCCGCAGCATGGTGTTCCTGGGCTCGGTGCTCTACATCGTCGGCCTGATCCTGGCGGACCTGTCCTACACCCTCGCCGATCCGCGCGTTCGCTTCAGGTAGCCGCCATGCCGAAATTCGTCTTGCTCTGGACCGATCTCGCCCTCTACCTGCTGGTGGCCGGCACCCTGTTCTACGCCTGGCGCGCCCGCCGTCAGCCGGCCCTGCGCGCCAGTTGGCGGCGGGTGCTGGAGGACGCCCCGGCGATGAGCGCGGCCGTGGTGCTGGCCGCCTTCGTCACCATCGCCCTGCTGGATTCGGTGCATTACCGTCCGCAACTGCCGGCCACCCCCGGGACCCAGGGACCGATCTATTCGCCGACGGTCCTCTCGGCCCTCGATGGTCTGCTGGCCGACACCAGCCTGACCCAGCGCGAAAAGACCTATTCCGCGCCGCTCGCCACCCATCAATTCACCAAGGAAACCCTGGGCACCACCGCCGAGGGCAAGCCGCTGCGGGACTTTCCCCGCCTCAAGCATGCCGGCACGACGCTGGACGATCCTGCCGGCGAGTGGCGCGGCGATGTGTTCACGCGGTTGATGGTCGGACTGCTCGGCGGTCTGGCAGTGGCCTTGGTGGCCGCTGTACTGGCGGCGGCGCGGTTGCGCGAGGCAGGCGGCCTGGGGGCGCGCTGCAGGCTGATCCTCCGCGGCCATACCGCCACGCCCTGGCGCGCCATCCTGCTGACCTGGCTGGGCGTCTGCCTGGTGGCCGGCAGCGTGATCGCCCTGGCCAGCGGCTATCACGTGCTGGGCACCGACAGCACCGGCAACGATGTGCTCTACCAGTCGCTCAAGAGCATCCGTACCGCCTTCGTCATCGGCAGCCTGACCACCCTGGCCATGTTGCCGCCAGCCATCGGCTTCGGCCTGGCCGCCGGCTACTTCAAGGGCCGGGTGGACGACGTCATCACCTACCTCTACACCACCCTGACCTCCATCCCCGGCGTACTGCTGGTGGCCGCTTGCGTGCTGATGATGCAGGTGTTCATCGACCGCCACCCGGAGTTGTTCGACACCGGCGCGGCGCGCGCCGACCTGCGCCTCTTCCTGCTTTGCCTGATCCTCGGCCTCACCGGCTGGGCGGGGCTCTGCCGCCTGCTGCGCGCCGAGGCGCTCAAGCTGCGCGAGCTGGAATACGTACAGGCGGCGCGGGCCTTCGGTGTCTCCCACTTCACCATTCTTCGCCGCCACCTGCTGCCCAATGTCTTCTACCTGGTGCTCATCACCCTGACCCTGGAATTCTCCAGCCTGGTGCTCTACGAGGCGGTGCTGTCCTACCTGGGCATTGGCGTGGACCCGACCATGAATTCCTTCGGCTCCATGATCAACGACGCCCGCACCGAGATGTCCCGTACCCCCATGATCTGGTGGAACCTGCTCAGCGCCTTTGCCTTCATGCTGGCCCTGGTGCTGGCCGCCAACCTGTTCGCCGATGCCGTGCGCGATGCCTTCGATCCGCGCAGTCGCCGGCTGAGGTCCGCCTGGCTCAGACGCCGGCCTGGCCAGGGCGAGGTGCAGCCATGACGCCGGTGCTGGAGATCCGCGACCTGGAGATCCTGGTCGAAGGCGAGGAGGGCACGCGCCAGGCGGTCAGGCGCCTGGGCCTGGCCATCGCCCGCGGCGAGACCTTCGCCCTGGTGGGTGAGTCCGGCAGTGGCAAGAGCGTCACCGCGCTCTCGCTGCTGCGCCTGCTGCCGCCGTCGCTGGGTATCGCCCGCGGCGTGGCGTTGCTGGCCGGCACCGACCTGCATCGCCTGCCGGAGCGCCGCCTGCGCGAATTGCGCGGCGGGCGCGTCGGCACCATCTTCCAGGAGCCCGCCACCAGCCTGAATCCGGTGATGCGCATCGGCGAGCAGATCGAAGAGACCCTGCGCGCCCACACCGCGCTGCGTGGCGCCGCGGCGCGCGCCCGGGTGGTGGAATGGCTGCGCCGGGTCGGCATTCCCGAGCCGGAGCGGCGGATCGACGACTATCCCTTCCAGTTCTCCGGTGGCCAGAAGCAGCGCATCATGATCGCCCTGGCATTGGCCGCCGAGCCCGACCTGCTGATCGCCGACGAGCCCACCACGGCGCTGGACGTCACCGTCCAGGCGCAGATCCTGGCCCTGCTGGCCGACATCCAGCGCGAGCTGGGCATGGCCATCCTGCTGATCACCCATGACCTGGCGGTGGTGCGCCAGGTGGCCGATCACGTGGCCCTGATGCGCCATGGCGAGATCGTCGAGAGCGCCCCGGCGGCGGAATTCTTCCAGGCGCCCCGGCATCCCTATGCCCGCGAGCTGTTCGCCGCCATCCCCACCTTCGCCAAGCGCGGCCAGACCCTGGCGGGCACTCCGCGCGCCCTGCCCGAACGCCAGCCGGGCGAACGGTTGCTGGAGGTACGCGACCTGGCCGTGCATTATCCGATCCGCCGCGGCGCCTGGGGGCGGACGCGGGATTGGGTCAAGGCAGTGGACGGCGTGAGCTTCGAGCTGCACGCCGGCGAGACCCTGGCGCTGCTGGGCGAATCCGGGTGCGGCAAGACCACCACCGGCAAGGCGCTGCTGCGGCTGCTGGACGGCCCGCGCATCGGCGGCAGCGCCCGCCTGGGAGGCGAAGACCTGCTCAGGGCCGACAGGCGCACCCTGCAGCGGCTGCGGCGGCAGATCCAGATCGTCTTCCAGGATCCCTTCGCGTCCCTGGATCCGCGCATGCGCATCGGCGCCACCCTGGAGCAGGGGCTGCTGGCGCTGCGTCCCGAGCTGGACGCCGCCGAGCGCCAGCGCCGCGCTGCCGCCCTGGTGGAGCGGGTCGGCCTGCCCGGCGATACCCTGCAGCGCTTCGCCCACGAATTTTCCGGCGGCCAGCGCCAGCGCATCGCCATTGCCCGGGCGCTGATCGTCGAGCCGCGGGTGCTAGTGTGCGACGAGCCCACCTCGGCGCTGGACGTCTCGGTGCAGGCGCAGATCCTCGATCTGCTGCGCGAACTCCAGGCGGACATGGGCCTGGCCTATCTGTTCATCACCCATAACTTCGGCGTGGTCGAGTACCTGGCCGACCGCATCGCGGTCATGGACGGCGGGCGTATCGTCGAACAGGGCAGCGCCGAGCGGGTGCTGCGTGCGCCAGAGCATGCCATGACCCAGCGCTTGCTGGCCGCCGTACCACGCCTGGATTTCGGGACGCCGGCATGAATTTCCCACCCCGTATCGCCCTGGCCGACTGCGAACTGGTCTGGCCCCAGCCGCGTCTGGCGACGGCCTTCGCCGAGGCGCTGAACTGGAGCTATACCGAGCATCGCCGCTTCCTCGGCTGGGCCCGGGAGCACACCTCGGTCGCCCAGGCGCGCGACAGCCTGCTCGCGGCCCGCGGCGCCTTCACCCTGGCTCAGGGCGAAAAGCGCTACTTCCTGGTGCGCGGTGACGAACTGCTCGGCTGCCTGGGGCTCACGCCGCTGGAAGGCGGACGGCGCTATGAGGTCGGTTACTGGCTGCACAGTCGGCATACCGGACAGGGACTCATGACCGCCGCGCTGCGCCACTTCGTCGAGCAGCGGGGAGAGGCCGGGCTCTATCTCACCACCTCGGCTGCCAACGGTCCCAGCCAGCGGCTCGCCGAGCGGGTCGGCTTCCGGCGCGTCCGGATACTGGAGAATGATCGCGACGGGCCGGATGGCGAGCGCTGCGCCACCTGGGTCTACGCACTGCCGCCGGACACCGCCCGATGACCACCCTGAGCGTCCCCCTGCAGTGTCCCCCGCGTTTCGTCGTGAACGAGGCGGTGGAGCTGATCGACCTGACCCTGGCCGATCCCGCTGCCGTGGCCGACTACTATCGGCGCAATCGCCAGCACCTGGCGCAATCGATGCCACGGCGCTCCGACGCCTTCTATACCCTGGCCCAGTGGCAGGGGCAGGCGGCGGCCTATCGGGCGGGTGGACCGGGCCTGAGCGAATTGCGCCTGGTCCTGCGTGCAGGCCCGCGGGTGATAGGCACGGTGAATTTCAGCCAGATGGTGCGCGGTGGTTTCCAGGCCTGCTACCTGGGCTATGGCCTGGATGAAGCCTGGCAGGGCCAGGGGCTGATGCGCCAGGCCGTGCGACTAGGCCGCGATTTCGTCATCGCCGAACTGGGCCTGAATCGCATCATGGCCAACCACCTGCCGGAGAACCTGCGCAGCGCCCACCTGCTCACCAGCCTGGGTTTCGAACGCGAGGGCCTGGCCCGGCGTTACCTGGAGATCGACGGCGTCTGGCGGGACCACGTGCTGACCAGCTACGTCCGGCCCGCCCCCTAGACGAAAACCGGCGGCACCTGGCCGCCGGTTTTTTCTCAGACCCGCGCCGCCGTCACCGCCGCCGAGCCCCAGGTGGTGCGCCAGCGGCGCTTGACGCTAAGCAGGCCGAACCAGGCGAGCACGCCGAGGGCAGCGAACAGCCAGAGGCCCAGTTGATAGTCGCCGGTGGCCTGCTTGACCGCACCCAGGCCGGCGGTAAGGGCGAAGCCGCCGATGCCGCCGGCCATGCCGATCAGCCCGGTCATGACGCCGATTTCCTTGCGGAAGCGCTGGGGAACCAGTTGGAACACCGCGCCGTTGCCAGCGCCGAGGCTGAGCATGGCTACCACGAACAGGGCCAGGGCGGCCATGGCGCTGGGCAGGTGGAAGCCCACGGCGGCGATGCAGATGGCCGCTACGGTGTACATGCCAAGCAGGGCGCGGATGCCGCCGATACGGTCGGCCAGGGCACCGCCCAGGGGCCGCATCAGACTGCCGCCGAAGACGCAGGCCGCGGTGTAGTAGCCGGCCGTCAACGGATCCAGGCTGTATTGGTCGTGGAAATAGCCGGGCAGGGTGCTGGCGAGGCCGAGGAAGCCACCGAAGGTCACGCTGTAGAAGAACATGAACCACCAGCTGTCGCGGTCGTTCAGGGCGCGACCGTAGTCCGCCAGCTGCTTCGGTGCCGGACGCTCCGGGGCATTGCGGGCACAGAGCACGAAGACCGCCAGGGTCAGGACCAGCGGGATCAGCGCGAAACCGAACACGTTGGTCCAGCCGAAGGCCTTGGCCAGCGCCGGGGCGAAGAGGGCGGCGAACACCGTGCCCGAGTTGCCGGCGCCGGCGATGCCCAGGGCCTTGCCCTGGTGCTGCGGCGGATACCATTGCGACGCCAGCGGCAGGGCCACGGCGAAGGAGGCCCCGGCGAAGCCGAGGAACAGGCCCAGCAGCAGGGTCTGCTCATAGCTGTGCACACCGTGCAACCAGGCCACCAGCAGGGCCAGGATCACCACCACCTGGCCAATGATGCCCGCGGTCTTGGGCGACAGCCGATCAGCGACGAAACCGAGGATCAGCCGCAGCACCGCCCCGGCGAGGATGGGCGTGGCCACCATCATGCTGCGCTGCTGGGTGGTCAGCTGCAGGTCGGTGGCGATCTGCACGGCCATGGGGCCGAGCACGTACCAGACCATGAAGCTCAGATCGAAGTAGAGGAAGGCGGCGAACAGGGTCGGCGCATGGCCGGCTTTCCAGAAACTGGGACTCATGGAGGTACCTCGGGCATGTCACAGGCATAAAAAAAGCGCCAGTCACCCTTGCCCGTTGCCGGGAGGTGAACTGACGCCTTTGTCGGTCCGGTGACCGCCGTTGGCCACCGCTGTCCAGGTCTTTGCAAGAGCGAAGCCAAGTCCTGGAAGCCCGTTATTGACGGGGCTTGGCGGGATTCCGAACGGATATCCGGGAACACCGCCGCCCAAGGATTGGGCGCTGGTCCAGGAGGTTGCCCTTTATTGGCGCTTTATAGAGTTGCGCTTCAGACTGCACATACCATCGCGGCCATGGGCCGCTCCTACGGATATACAGCTGCCGTAGGAGCGGCCCATGGCCGCGATCAGCTCCAAGACCAGGCCAGCGCCATTATTTGGCGTACTTGGTCTGCAGCGCCTTGGCTTCCTGGAGATGGTGCTCGAGTGTCGGCAGGGTCTTCGCGGCGAAGGCCTTGAGCTCGGCGTCATCGCTGTTCTGCGCTTCGGTGCGGAAGATCGTGAGGGTCTGCTCGTGGGCCACGACCTGATTGTTGGCATAGGAGCGATCGAAGGAGTCGTCACGCACCTGCAGGATCATGGCCTTGGCCTTGTCCATCAGCTCGGCGTCGCTGGAGACTTCCAGCTTCTTCTGCTGGGCCAGGCTCTTGAGTTGCTCGTTGGCCTTGGTGTGGTCGTCGATCATCTGCTGGGCGAAGGTCCTGATGTCCTGGGACTTGCTCTTTTCCAAGGCCAGCTTGCCCGCTTCGATCTCGGCGATGCCCTTGGCCGAGGCGTCGTCGACGAATTGCGCCGGCGACAGCTTGTCAGCGGCCTGGGCCAGACCGGCACCGGCAGCCAGCAGGATGGCGAGGGACAGGCTGGAAGCTTTCTTCAGCATGGGCGTCATGGACGTGCTCCTGATTTCTTGGGCAGTTAGGGCGGGGCGTCACCGTTGAACAGTGAGCGCACCTGCAAAATGGGACCTGCCTAAAAAGTCATACGTTCCCTGAAGAAAGATCGCCCAGCCACGTCAGGCGCGGCTTACGCTCGAGCGAAACGCCTCGTAGGCGTCGAAATCGAAGCGCGTCGCCGAGACGATCTGGCTCTGTTTCAGGGTCAGGTAGAGGTCCTTGCCCTTGTCCGCATAGTGGGTGGTGAAGGTCACCCAGAGTTTGTCCTTGTCGCGGTAGCCGCTCATGATCGGCTTGATGCAGACGCCCTGGTCGGCGCCTTGCGTCTCGCTCGGCTCGCCCAGGGTGGTGATGCGACCGACATACACCTTGCGCTCCTCCAGGGTCAGCATCAGCGTCTCCCGGTTGATGGAGGCGGTCATCAGCAGATCGTCCAGCGGACTGTCCTTGAGGATGCCAGCGAGGATGAAGGTGCGGTAGTTGTCCTCGGTCAGCCCGTACTTGCGCTTGATGGTCCAGCGCGCCAGCGCGGCCCAGGCGCCCGGGATCAGCAGGGTGGTCGCCGTCACCAGCAGGATCCAGGCGGCCGGTAGCGGAGCCTCCAGGGTGCCGGTGCGGCGCAGCAGCTCGGCGAGGCCAGCGAAGTAGTCGAGAGAAAAGGTCCGCTCGCCCAATGACCAGGTGCGCCCCTGCAGTACCTGGGCGATGCCCAGGTGCAGGACCACGGCGAGCAGGGTGCAGAACAGGCCGAAACGTGCGCTCTGCAGATAGAGGTACTGGCCCTCGTAGCGGTGCAGGCGATAGAAGTACAACGGGTGCTTGTGGCAGACGAGAAAACCGCTGACCAGGATCGGCAGGAGCAGCAGCAGGAACATCAGCGGGTGATGAGCCGCCGGGCGCGGTCCAGGTCTTCCTTGAATTCGGGGGAGTCGAAGACCTCCGCCGGATCGATGCGCAGGGTGCCGCGGCCGACCACGCGCATGGATTTGTAGGAGTTGTTGATGCTCGCGGCCAGCTTGAGGTCGTCCGCGGAGGGCGATTTGAGCAGATTGAACAGGCCTTTCAGCATGACGATATCCCGAGGATGCACTAGGCGCTTATAGCTCGGAACACCAGAACCGGCAAGGATTCGCCGCGCCGCCGGTCGACGGCGCGGCGAGGACTCAGGCCGGCTCGACCCCGGATCTACGCGCGGCGGCCTTGGGCAGCAGGCCGTCGGCGCGGAACATCTGCTTGATGCCGCGCACCGCCTGGCGGATACGGTCCTGGTTCTCGATCAGGGCGAAGCGCACATGGTCGTCGCCGTAGTCGCCAAAACCCAGCCCCGGCGAGACGCAGACCTTGGCCTCGGCCAGCAGCTTCTTGGCGAACTCCAGTGAGCCCAGGTGGGCATAGGGCTCGGGAATCTTGGCCCAGACGTACATCGAGGCCTTGGGGTTCTCCACCATCCAGCCGGCTTCGTGCAGGCCGCGGACCAGCACGTCACGGCGCTGCTGATACTGCTGGGCGATGTCGCGCACGCACTGCTGGTCGCCTTCCAGGGCGGCGATGGCCGCCACCTGCAGCGGGGTGAAGGTGCCGTAGTCGTGATAGCTCTTGATCCGCGCCAGGGCGGCGACCAACTCGGGATTGCCGACCATGAAGCCGATCCGCCAGCCGGCCATGTTGTAGCTCTTGGACAGGGTGAAGAATTCTACCGCGATGTCCTTGGCGCCAGGCACCTGCATGATGGAGGGCGCCTGCCAGCCGTCGAAGACGATGTCGGCATAGGCCAGGTCGTGCACCACCAGCACGTTGTAGCGCTTGGCCAGTTCCACCACGCGCTCGAAGAAGTCCAGCTCCACGCACTGGGCGGTGGGGTTGGAGGGGAAGCCAAGGATCATCATCTTCGGCTTGGGAATGCTTTCGCGGATGGCTCTTTCCAGCTCGGCGAAGAAATCCATGCCCTGCACCAGGGGCACCGAACGCACCTGGGCCCCGGCGATCACCGCGCCATAGATGTGGATCGGGTAGCTGGGATTGGGCACCAGCACGGTATCGCCGGCATCCAGGGTGGCCAGCATCAGGTGCGCCAGGCCCTCCTTGGAGCCGATGGTGACGATGGCTTCGCTGTCGGCATCGATCTCCACCTGGTAACGGTCGCGGTACCAGTGGGAAATGGCGCGTCTCAGCCGCGGAATGCCCTTGGAGCTGGAATAGCCGTGGGTGTCTTCGCGCTGGGCGACCTGGCAGAGCTTCTCGACGATATGCGGCGGGGTAGGGCCATCGGGATTGCCCATCGACAGGTCGATGATGTCCTCGCCACGACGGCGGGCGGCCATCTTGAGTTCGGCGGTGATGTTGAAGACGTAGGGGGGCAGGCGATCGATGCGCGCAAAGCGGCGCACGGGACTGGAGTCAGTCATGCGTTCCTCGAAGTACGTAAGCGCCCGGAACCGTCCGAGCGACGTGGGTCACAGGAGGTGACCTGCAGCGGACATTAGCCGCAGGCCGCTGCGCTTGTCGAGAAGTTTGTTTGCTCCAGACGCACCAGGGGCCGCAAGGCCTCCAGCCGGGCGTCGATCAAGGGCGTGAGCAGGGCGTAGCAGCCTTCCGGGCTGAGCGTGACCTGGAGCGTATCCAGCAATTCCTTTCTCAGTCGCTCCAGGGCCCGGGCCAACGCGGGTTCGACCGGGCCATTGAGCAATTGCTCGCAGAGGTATTGCAGACGCACCCGGGATTCCAGGGGACAGCGCGAATGTCCGGCCGCCCTGACGCCGATACCGCGGATCAGCCCCAGGTTCTCGATAGCCTGGCAGTGCTCCACCAAGGAGGGCCGCTTGGGGTGCAGCGCTCTCAAGCGCAGTTCCAGCAGCCGCCAACGCTGCAGCAGGTTTTCGATCAACTGGCAGTGGGCCTCCAAGTCGGTCGGTGCCTGGCGCACCTCTTGCCAGCGCCGGTACTGATCTTCGTCGCCCCATAGCTGCCACAGCGGCTCCAGCCGCCGGTGCAAGGCCGTGCGGCGTTCCTGCGCCTCGCGGCTGGCCTGGCCGCCGAGGCCGCGGTGCTGCTGGATGCCTTGCAACAGATCGAGTCCTACCTGCAGGCACAGGATGAGTTCCTGGCTGGCGTCCTGGTCTCGCCGGCGCTCGAGCAGGTTCCAGCCGAGCACCAATCCGGCGGACAGACTGGCGGCGCTGATCAACGTGGTCAGTATCGTCATGGCCGCACGCTCCCGGTCAGCTTGCGCAGATAGGCGGTGAGGCCATGCAGGGCTTCGCGCTGTTCGGCGTAGGCCTGGGCGCCGAGGTGCAGCTGGTGCAACTGTTCGCTCAGCGCATGGTTGGCCTGGCCATGTTCGGTCAGCGCCTGGCGCATCTGACCCAGTTGTTCGAGGTTGCTGTGACTGCGCTGGGCGATGGCGTCCAGTTCCTCGGCCAGACCTGCGCAGCGGCGCTGCTGTTGGCCGAGCAGGCCATCGTGCTCGCCGACCTGGCTGGCGACCTGGCGGATCGCGGCCACGATGGTGAGGGTGACGTCGGTGATGCTGCGGGTCGCCTGATCGGTGGCCTGGGCGAGATGCCGCACCTCCTCGGCGACCACGGCGAAGCCGCGGCCCTGCTCCCCGGCCCGTGCCGCCTCGATGGAGGCGTTCAGCGCCAGCAACTGGGTTTGCCGGGCCAGTTGCTGGATGGCCCCCACGGCCTGCTCCACGTGCTGGGTGCCGCTGAGCAGGGTGTCCACCGTGGTCGCGGTGGCGTCCAGACTGTGGCGGATGGAGGCCATGCCGTCACCCAGCTGGCCGGCGCTGGCGTGGCCGGCGAGGCTTTGTTCGTGGCTGTCGGCGAAGGCCTCACCGGCGGCGTCGGCCAGGGCACGAATGCTGGCCAGGGTACGTTCGATTTCCTCGGCGGCGGCGGCGATCATGGCGATGCCGCGCTCCTGCTCGTCACCCTGACGCCGGGACTGCTCGCTCAGTTGCCCCAGGGCCTGGCCGGCGTAGTCCGTCTCGCTGCGGATGCGTTCGCTACGCTCCAGTCGTTCGGCCGCGGCGACCAGTAGGGCGGCGGGATCGACGTCGACCGGTGTCTCAAGCAGCCGGGCGAGTTCGGCGTGCCAGAAGCGCTGTTGGCGGTGACGCAGGTTCAGCGCCAGGTGGAAGCGCCAGGCCAGCAGCAGCAACAGGCCGAGGCTGCCGACCGCGGCGATGATCTGCTCGTTGCTTGCCAACAGGGTCGCCAGAATAGCCAACAGCACGCCACTTCCCAGGCCCAAGGCGAGCCTCGAAGGCACGCCTGGAGCGGAGGGTGCAAGCTGCTCGATGGAGGTAAGCGGGGCGCTAGCGAAGGAGGGGACGGCCATGACGACTCCTGTCAGGTGCGTAATCCAGGAGCAACCGCGCTGGAGCGGCTGATCGGGTCCTTCGACCAAGCAATACCTTTGCCAGGGCACCCGAGGCGCTGTCAGTCCGCCCCTTGTCTGACCAGCGCCGACGCTCATTGCACCAGCGTCGATCGACGTGCTTTATCCCGGGGCGACGCATCGAACAGCGACCTGCTACGGGGTGCCAGTGTCCAGCCGTGCCTGCTCGCAGGAGCGCCCCGGTATTGGCTGGAATCGACCGCGGGCCCGTTGCCGCTCAAGAGCACCGACATGACGCGGCAACCACCGCCCTGGCCGGCGGTGGTTGCCGCGTAGCGCTCGGATCACTCAGGGCTGATGGATGGCATCCAGCAGATCCAGTCGCTGCCACTGATTCTGCGTGGAGTCCAGACCCAGTTCGGCGACGCCATGGGACCTGGCCAGGCGGGCCTGCGCCGTCGCAAGGGTTAGCGTGGGCGCCATGGCCTGGAGCAGCTTTGGCGCCTGCTCCGGGACCTGGACCGGCTGCTTGGCGGAGCCCGCAGCAGCGGGGAGACCGTAGGTCAGGGTGTAGCGGGCGAAGGCGCGGGCGTCGGCGGTGCTCCAGGGATCTCCCGCTGCCGCGCTCGCGGCGCACTGGGCCAGCGCCATGCCACAGGCCTTGGTCAGCGCGGTGCGCAGCTGCTCGCGCGCTTCGTCGAACAGGCGGTGATAGGCCGGGTCGGCCAGGTAATGGGCGACGTTGTACTGGGCGATCATGCGACCGCCGATGACGTCCAGCGGATAGTGCACGCCGAGCACCTGGCGCGAGTAGCCGTAGCCGGCACCCCGGGCGAGCAGGGCAGGGGCGCGCTCGGGCAGCATGGCGGCGAGCAGCAGGGTGTCGGTGTAGCCCACGGTCGTATGGCCGCTGGGGAAGGCGCCCGCCGAGGCGGAGTAGGGCTGGCCATTGCCCAGGACCACCCGGTCCGCCACCAGGGTCACCGGTTTTTCCGGACGCAGGAAGGGGCGCGGGTAGTCGAAGTATTTTTTCGCCGGGGCCGTACTCACTTCCGATGCCTTGATCAGGGCGGCCGCCTTGCCCAGTTGGCCGCCGTCGTAGGCGTCGAGGAAAGCCTGGCCCAGGCGTGGCCCCAGGGCATCGGCGGTGAAGTAGAGGAAGGCGATGCCATCGGCATCGAGCAGGGCGCGGTCCTGCAGGGCCGGGGAGGCGGCATGGTTGATCCGGGCGACGGTGGCAGTGCTGGCCGCCAGCAGGCTGGCCGGCAACTGACGGAAGCCCTCGAGGAGCTGGATGTCGTCCTGCTGCAGTCGCTGCTTGGCGAAGTCGTAGCCGCCAGCGGCGAGCCAGGCGTCGTCGGCCAAAGAGGCACCCTGGCGGACGTGATCGATACCGCTCTGCTCGAACGGCTGGGCGCCCTGGCGCAGACGCTGCACCAACAACTCGCGCTGGCGCTGTTCCAGTCGCGCGAAGTCCGGCGCCTGGGCGGCCTGTTCCAGGCGGGCGATGAAGGCCTGGGGCTGGGTGCCGGCTGCCTGGGCCAGCGGAGTGAGCAGCAGTGCGCAGGCGAGGCTGGCCGTGACGGCACGCATAGGGAATCTCCGAATGACAGGGGCCTTCAGTCTCGTCTGCGACGATTACCAGGATGTTACAAGGTATTTCAGCCTAGCAGTTCGCTCATGGCGATGATCTGGTCGGCGACCTGGATCAGTTTCTGCTGCTTGCTCATGGCCTGGCGGCGCATCAGGGTGTAGGCCTCGTCTTCGCTGCAGCCACGCATCTTCATCAGCAGGCCCTTGGCCTGGTCGACCTTCTTGCGTTCCAGCAACTGCTGCTCGCGGGCCTGGAGTTCGGCGCGCAGGGCCTGGTCGGTCTCGAAGCGGGCGCGGGCCACGTCGATGATGGCCTGCAGGCGGCTGGTCTGGATGCCTTCGACGATGTAGGCGCTCACCCCGGACTGGATGGCGCGACGCATCACCGCCGGATCGTGCTCGTCGGTGAACATGACGATGGGGCGCGGCAGGTCGCGGGTCACCAGGCAGACCTGTTCCATGACGTCGCGACCGGGTGACTGGGTGTCGAACAGGATGACATCCGGGCGCAGCGCCTCGATGCGCGCGGGCAGGTCGATGGTCAGGCCGGATTCCTCGATGACGTCGAAGCCGGCTTCGATCAGCGCGGCCTTGAGGCGGCCGACCTGCTTGGGAGTATCGTCGATGAGCAGAATGCGCAAGGTCGTTCTCCCTAGTGGTCGCTGAGCGCGTGGAGGGCAAAGCTGCGGGCGTAACCGGCCGGGTCGCTGCCATCCCAGGTGCGCCCGTCGAACAGGGTGCTGCGCCGGTGAGTGGGCGGCACGGCCAGGCCCAAATCGGTGGCGGCCTGCCGGTACAGCTCGGTGCATTGCACGGCCTCGGCGATGGTCAGGTAGTCCGGATCCTCGCGCAACAGGCCCCAGCGGCGGAATTGGGTGAGAAACCAGAGACCATCGGACAGATAGGGTGGATTTACCGCGCCCTGGCGATGGAAGGCCAGGGGATGCTCATCCTCCCAGTGGCGGTCGAGGCCATCTTCGTAGTGACCGAGGAAGCGGTCGGCGAGCAGGGCCGGATCGGCATTCACGTAGGCCGGATCGCTGATCAACTGGGCGGTGCCCAGGCGATTTTCGCGACTCTCCTCGATGAAGCGGCTGGCGTCGAGCAGGGTGCGGATCAGTGCCCGGGCGGTGTTGGGATAGCGCTCGGCGAACTCGCCGGTACAGGCCAGCACCTTTTCCGGGTGATCCGGCCAGATCGCCTGGGTGGTGGTCAGGGTGAAGCCCTGGCCGCGGGCCACGGCGGCGGCGCCCCAGGGCTCCCCGACGCAGAAGCCGTCCACCCGGCCAGCGGCCAGGTGCTCGGGCATCTGCGGGGGCGGCACCAGGGCGGTGCGCACGTCTTGCAGGGGATGGATGCCCTGGGCGGCCAGCCAGTAATAGAGCCAGAAAATATGGGTGCCGGTGGGAAAGGTGTGCGCCAGGGTCAGGGGCCTGGTATTCGGCTGGCGGATCCGCGCGACCAGGGAGGCAATGTCCTGGACGCCTTCCAAGGCCAGGCTGCGCGCCAGGTTGATGCTCTGGCCGTTCTGCGCCAGCCCCATGAGCACTGCCATGGGCGTCGCGGGCGCACCGCCCAGGCCCAGTTGCACGCCATAGACCAGGCCGTAGAGGCAGTGGGCGGCATCGAGCTGGCCATTGAGCAGGTTGTCGCGCAGGGCCGACCAGGACGGCTGGCGGTGCAGATTGAGGGTCAGGCCATGAGGCTCGCCGAAGCCCTGGGTCGCCGCCACGATCAGGGAGGCGGCATCGCTCAGGGGCAGGAAGCCCAGATTGAGTTCGGGCTTTTCCGGGGCATCCGAGCCCGCGACCCAGAGAGGCGCGGCGTGGGGGAAAGGCTGGGCAGGCATGGTGTCTCCGGCGGCTGACGGACGCCAGGGCGCCTCTTCGTGCACCGCTATGGGCGTCTCGACTAAAGCCTGCACCATTATGGTGACAGGCGCGGCACCATCACCGGGCGTTGTCATTGCCAAGGCGCCTACTGGACGGCGCTCCTGTGGCGGTCCGCGGCGCGGCGAAAAGAGGCGACACCGGCTGAGGGCTGTTGGGGAAAGGGCAAAACCCGCGCCAAGTCGCGGGTCGCCGGGCGAAGAGGCTATTTCTGCGGGATCAACAGCAGGCGATCGCGCCCATAGACGCGCTCCAGATTCTGCGGCTGCAGCGGCAGGCTCTGGTACTGCCCTCGGGCCCAACCCTTGCCCGGGGTGCCGGCCTGGCTCGCCTGCAGCGGTTCGGCCAGGCCGAAGTCCACCACCAGGCGCAGTGCGGGCGCCAGCCAGACCTGGTCATTGCCGCCCCAGTGGCTGGCGGTCAGGTCCAGGGTCGAGCCATCGCCACCGCTGGCGGCATCATCCAGGCGGTGCAGACGCCCCCATTGCCAGCTGGCGCGATCACTGCCGAGCTTGGCTTCGCAGGTCGCGATGGCACCGGCCAGGGCGCGGGCGAAGATCGCCGGTTTGCCTTCGTGCGTAGCCGTGCTGACGTCGTCCCAGTAGGGGCTGTCGTCGCGAGCCAGGAGGTGATCGATGATGGCGTTGTAGCCGGTGTCGCTGAGGGTGGTGAAGGCCTGCCAGGCCGGACTCCTGGTACCACCGAGTTCATCGGCGAAGGTCTTTTCGGCCAGGACCTGCAGGAAGGCTTCGTAGAGGGCCGCATCGGCGGAGCCGGCGGCCAGGCGACCGTCGAAGGCCTGCAGGCGACGCAGGGCTTCCTCCGCCTGCTGGCGCTGGGCGGCGGGCAGGGCGGCGATGGCCTGGCGCAATGGCGCGGCGAAGCCGGGGGCGTCGAGTTGCGTCTTCAGCTTGGCAGCCAGGGTGGTGGTCTGGTCCTGCTGCAGGGCGATGGCGTCGCGGGTATCCAGGCGCGCCGAACGACCCGCCAGCTGCGCCAGGCGCTCCTGGCGTTCAGGGCCGGACCAGCTACTGGACAGCTGCATGCCGTAGCCGCGCTGCACCACGCGCTGGTTGGCGGCGCCGAGCCAGCCTTGGGCCGGATCCTGGTCGTAGGGGTGCAGCATGGGGTCGGCGTAGCCATCCCAGGCGTAGCGCTCGTCCCAGCCCGGCGCGGGCAGCAGGCCCAGGCCGCTGCGGCGATTGGGATAGCGGCCGGTCACCTGCCAGCCGATGTCCTCGGCATCGGCGAATACCAGATTCCAGTCGCTGGCGCGTAGATCCCGCGCCAGTTCGAAGGCGCGCTCCACGTCCTTGGCGCGGGACAGGTCGAAGAGGGCGTCCAGGCTCTTGTCGGCTTCCAGGCGGCTGCTGCGCAGGGCCAGGCCGTAGCCGTTGGCGTCCGGGGCCAGGGCCAGATTCAGCAGGGGGCCGCGCGGACTGGTGTAGAGGGTCTCGCGGCGCGGTTTTTCGCCACGCACGAAGAAGGTTTCCACCCGCTCGCCGGCCGGCTGCCATTGGCTGCCGCTCTGCACCAGCAGGCGACCACCCTGGCGTTGCAGGCGCTCGAGATAGAGGTCCTGGCTGTCGCCCATGAGGGTTGCGGCGCCCCAGGCCAGCTTGCCGTTGTAGCCGTCCAGCAGCAGCGGCAGACCGGGCAGGGTGGTGCCCACCGCCTCGAAACGCGGTGCCCTCAGGGTCACCAGGGTAAAGGGCGACTGGCCATTGAAGGCGCTGACCTTGTCCACCGCGAGCAGGCTGCGACCGCTGCGGGTATGGCCAGGGGTAGCCGCCCAGGCGGTGCCGGTGGGGCCGCCGAAGGGGGCACGCCCGGCCAGTTGCCGCTGGACCTGCAGCAGGGCCTCGAGTCCGGGCAGTTGGCCACGCAGATTCAAGCCACGCAGCTTGGTGGTCTCCTCGTCCGGCAGGGGTTCGTCCGGGTAGGTGGGCAAGAGCCAGGCCAGGCGCTCGGGGCCGACCTGGGCGGCCAGGGCCAGCGCGGCGGTCTCCTTGCGCAAGTCCACGGCCTGGGCGAAGTTGAGCAGTTCGAAGAGCAGGACGCTGTCTTCGGGTTTCCAGTACTCGGCGCGATACTCATGGCCATCCAGCGCGACCCGTTCGCCGGCGCGATAGAGATAGGCGTTGACGCCCCGGGCATAGACTTCCAGGAAGGTCTTCAGGCGCGGCGAGGCGTTGCCATAGGCCACCTGGGCGGCCTTGCGCAGATCCACGGCGCGCATGAAGCGATCACTGTCCAGCCGGCTGTCGCCGTAGGCCTCGGCCAGCCGACCCTGGGCCAGCAGGCGCAGCTCGACCATCTGCGCCAGGCGTTCGCTGGCGTGGACATAGCCGAGGGCGAAGAGGGCATCGTGGAAGGTGGTGGTCTCGATCAGCGGCTGGCCATCGGCGTTGCGGCGCACCGAGGCGGTCTGCGCCAGGCCGCGCAGGGGCAGGCTGCCCTTGAGTTGCGGCTGGCTGCGGGTCGGCTGCTCCTCGGCGAAGTACTGGCAACCGGCGAGGGTCGTCAGCAGGCCGAGGATGGCGAGGCGCAGGGGCGCGCGCGGGCGAAACGAAAGAGGCGAGACCATGAACGGCGGACACTCCGAGCGGATGGATGCGAACGGGTGGCTACGTTAGCAGGGTCCGCCTAGGGAGCAAGCCTCTGGCGAGGGGTGGCGCCTGGGCGCTGCCGACAGGTCGTCCGGGCCTGCGACCTAGCGCAGCGCCATCCAGATCAGCAGGGCGGCCTGGAACAGGCAGAACACCGCCAGACAGCCGATGGCGAACCGCAGGGAGACGTCGTCGCGACGATAGAGGGCGATACGATCCTCCAGCTGGCGCAGACTGGCATCGCGCTCGTCGATCACCCGGTCGCACTGCTCCAGCAGGGTAGCGCCGTCGAGCAGCGACAGCAGTTGCACCTTGTCGGCGTTCCAGTCCTCGCGCAGTTGGCTGACCCGCGCCGCCCGGCAGAGCTGCTGGCGCTCGTCGTCCGGCGCCGTCTCGACGGTGAAACCCTGGGCACTGAGCAGATGATCGCGGCGCTCGCGGCTGTCTTCGTCGAGGGCATCGCGGCGGGCCAGGGGCAGGTCCCGCACCCGGTAGTGGCCCCAGCGCGGGCGCGCCCAGGCGGCGGCCCGAGCCAGCAGGAAGCGTCCGAGGCCGCGCTCTTCCGGCTCGATCTGCAGGCCGCGCTCGGGACCCAGGCGGATTTCGCCGAGGCGATGATCGACCCAGACTTCCAGCACGTTCACCTCGCGATGCAGCAACTGGCCGGGGATCTGTACCGTCAGCCGCAGCAGGCTTTCCTCTTCGCCATGGCGCTCGACCAGGCCGAGCTGCACGAAGCGCAGGGGACGCGCGCCGACCCGCCGATCCGCCGGCTGGGGCATCAGCCGCAGCAGCTCGAAGCGCTCGGGCGGCAGGCTGGCCCAGGGATGGGGCTCAGGGGGGGCGGCTTCGACGGCCGGCGATTCTTGATCGGGGGTTTCCACAGGCAGGCTCCAGCTGGCGCGCCTCCTGGGCGCCGTTGCCGGCTTATCGGCCAGCGCGCGGGGAACCTGAGCGTTCGACGAAGGCGGCCACGCGCTCGATCAGCTCGCGGGCTAGGGGCAGGTTGGGATTGTCGTAGGTGGGCAGTTGCGCCTGGAAGTCCGCCGGGGCGATGCGCAGCACGTGGTTCATGCCGGGAATGATCGCCAGTTCGGCATCCGGCTTGGCCCGCTGCAGGGCGCGGGCATCGTCGACTTCCACCTGGACGTCATGGGTGCCCTGGACGATCAGCGCTGGGGCATGGATGCCGGCGAAGGCCTTGGCCGGATCCTGGCGGAACAACGAGATCAGATAGGGCTGGACGCTGGGGCGGAACAATACCAGCAACTCCTTCGGCACCTCGGGCACCGGTGTGCCGCGCAGCAGCTGGTCGATGAGCCACTGGGCACTGGCCAGGCCGGCCGGCGACAGCTTGCCCGCCAGCTGCTCGCGCAGCACCACGTCGATGGGGCGGCCACTGCCGGCCAGGGTCACCACGCCCGCGACCGGCACCCGGTCGGCGGCCAGGCTGGCGATCAGCGCGCCTTCACTGTGCCCGAGCAGGATCACCGCGGAGAAACGCGGATCGGCACGCAGCAGCCGGATCCAGCCGACCAGGTCGTCGACATAGCGCTCCACGCTGAGGTGGCTCTCGTCCGGCTCGGCGCTGCGGCTCTCGGCCACGCCGCGCTTGTCGAAGCGCACGCTGGCGATCCGCCGCTTGCCAAGGGCCTCGGCCAGGCGCTGCAGGGCGGCGTTGCGGGCGCCGGGGGCGTTGCCATTGCGATCGATGGGGCCGGAGCCGGAAACGAAGAGCACCACCGGTTGCGGACGGTCGCTGTGGGGCAGGATCAGGCTGCCCTTGAGCACCCCGCTGCCGGTGTCGAGCTGGAGGGGACGATAGAGCACGGGATCGGCGGCCTTGGCCAGGGTGGGTAGGGCGAGGCACAGCAGCAGGGAGAACAGCAGACGCATGACGTGGGCGCACCGGAAAGCTTGGGGTGTGGGGCCTATCCCGCACACAATCCGTGTAAAAGACCACGGCGCGTGTAAAATCGCCCATTCCCACATTGAATCAATACCTTTCACCCGTAGCGCGGAGCCCTCGCATGTCCGGCAATACCCTCGGCACGCTGTTCACCGTCACCACCGCCGGCGAAAGCCATGGCCCGGCGTTGGTCGCCATCGTCGACGGTTGCCCGCCCGGACTGCCCCTGGACATCACCGACCTGCAGCGCGACCTGGATCGGCGCAAGCCTGGCACCAGTCGCCACACCACCCAGCGTCAGGAAGCGGATGAAGTGGAGATTCTCTCCGGGGTCTTCGAAGGCGTCACCACCGGCACTCCCATCGGCCTGCTGATCCGCAACACCGACCAGAAGTCCAAGGACTACTCGGCGATCAAGGACCTGTTCCGCCCGGCCCATGCCGACTACGCCTACCACCACAAGTACGGTCTGCGCGATTACCGCGGCGGCGGTCGCAGCTCGGCGCGGGAAACCGCCATGCGCGTGGCGGCCGGCGCCATCGCCAAGAAGTACCTGGCCACCCAGGGCATCCGGGTGCGCGGCTACATGAGCCAACTGGGCCCCATCGAGATCCCCTTCAAGACCTGGGACAGCGTGGAGGAGAATGCCTTCTTCAGCCCCGATCCAGACAAGGTCCCCGAGCTGGAAGCCTACATGGACCAGTTGCGCCGCGATCAGGATTCGGTGGGCGCGCGCATCACCGTGGTCGCCGACGGCGTGCCGCCGGGCCTGGGCGAGCCGATCTTCGACCGCCTCGACGCCGAGCTGGCCTATGCGCTGATGAGCGTCAACGCGGTCAAGGGCGTGGAGATCGGCGCCGGTTTCGCCAGCGTTGCCCAGCGCGGCACCGAGCACCGTGACGAGCTGACCCCGGAAGGCTTCCTTTCCAACAACGCCGGTGGCGTGCTGGGCGGCATCTCCTCCGGCCAGCCCATCGTCGCGCAGCTGGCACTCAAGCCTACCTCCAGCATCACCACCTCGGGGCGTTCCATCGACATCCATGGCAATCCGGTCGAGTTGATCACCAAGGGTCGCCACGATCCCTGCGTGGGCATCCGTGCCACCCCCATCGCCGAAGCCATGATGGCCCTGGTGCTGATGGATCACCTGCTGCGCCATCGTGCGCAGAACGCCGAGGTGCGGGTCAGCACGCCCGTCCTGCCCCAGCTCTGAGTCGCTGTGCATGATCAGCTGCACATCGGCCAGACCGCGTTGAACACGCCGGCAAAGTGCTCGTTTACTCCCGGTGAACGCCGCTCGCTCAGGCCTTTGCGTGGGGGCACCTAGACCTTGTCTGGCTCGCAAGCGCCTGAACAGGCGCCTAGCGCCGGGCGGGTGATGCCGGTTCCCTATTGGCGGCTGTCGGGCTTCTATTTCGCCTACTTCGCCTTGCTGGGCGCCACGGCTCCCTACCTGGGGCTGTATTTCCACCACCTGGGCTTTTCCGGCACCGCCATCGGCCAACTGGTGGCCATTCCCATGCTGATGCGGGTGCTGGCGCCCAATCTCTGGGGCTGGTTGGCCGATCGCACCGGCCGTCGCCTGAGCATCGTTCGCCTGGGCGCCGCCTGCACCTTGCTATGCTTCTCCGGTATCTACCTTGGCCAGGGCTTCGCCTGGCTGGCGCTGATCATGGCCGGCCACGCCTTCTTCTGGCACGCGGTGCTGCCCCAGTTCGAAGCCATCACCCTGGCCCATCTGCGCGACCAGCCGCAGCGCTATGCGCGCATCCGCCTCTGGGGGTCCATCGGCTTCATCGCCGCGGTGGCGGGGCTCGGCTGGGCCTTCGAATACGTCAGCCTGGATCTCTATCCGGCCTATCTGTTGCTGGTGATGGCCGTCATCCTGCTCGCCTCCCTGGCGGTGCCAGGAGTCAAGGTCGACCCGGACCAGCGTCCCGAGGCGCCGGCCGCCCCCTTCCTGACCACCCTGCGTCAGCCGCGGGTACTGGCCTTCTTCATCGCCGCGGCGCTGATGCAGCTGTCCCATGGCCCCTATTACACGGTCTTCACCCTGCACTTGGAAGAGCTGGGCTATGGCCGCGGGATCATCGGCCAGCTCTGGTCGCTAGGCGTGGTCGCCGAGGTGCTGATCTTCCTGGTGATGCCGCAGCTGCTGGCGCGGCTGTCGCTCAACAGCCTGCTGGTCGCCGCCTTCCTGATCGCCGCCGGCCGCTGGCTGCTGCTAGGCGCCCTGGCCGATCATCTCGGGGTGCTGCTGTTCGCCCAGTTGCTGCATGCGGCCACCTTTGGCTGCTTCCATGCCGCCGCCATCCAGTTCGTCCAGTCCCATTTCGATCGCCGCCGCCAGGGCCAGGCCCAGTCGCTCTATGCAGCGCTTTCCGGGGCTGGCGGTGCGCTCGGCGCGCTGTATGCTGGCTATGCCTGGCAGGTGTCCGGTGCCCTTGCCGCCTTCGCCGGCGCCTCCTTGGCGGCGTTGGCGGGGGCCTTCCTCATCCTCTTGTCCAATAGGTCCAGTAGGAAAGGTGCCTGCGCTCGGTGATGCTTCGTTGAAAAACACCGGGATCGCCGGCCCGGCCAGGGTGGCCCCGTCGCAATGCTCATTTACCTCTCGTAAACTCGCACGCGAGCCCGGTCCGCGTCCTCAGCGTTTTGATTCGCTGGCGCTCACCCTTCGGGCCAGCCGTTGGCTGTTACTCCCGTTGGTCGTTGCGCCTCACCTGACCGTCGCTCGGCGACTTTTCGTACAGAACCTAGGAGAACCCTCCATGATCCAGCAGCGTGAGCAACTGGCCCGGGAAATCATCGACGCCGGTCGCTTCCTCTATGGCCGCGGCTGGTCGCCGGCCACCAGCAGCAACTATTCGGTACG
>Ga0157371_10000983_pt1 | contig 31633 bp, 37 predicted proteins | sample C45metaG_FD_113462 | JGI IMG/M metagenome (GOLD analysis project Ga0157371, IMG submission 113462) | Corn rhizosphere microbial communities from Kellogg Biological Station, Michigan, USA - C4-5 metaG | ecosystem: Host-associated > Plants > Roots > Rhizosphere > Soil | place: USA: Michigan... | reverse complement strand
TCGCGGCACTCGCCTCGTCGGCCCACTGGATGTCGTCGACCGCGATAAGCACCGGCGAGGACTGCGCGAGCTCGCGGATCGCGGTCAGGAAGGCGACCGCCAGCGCGCGCGGGTCCTGCGGCGAATCACGAGCGGGCTCGTCGAGCAGCAGCGCGGCGCGGAGCGCGCGCCGCTGCGGGACCGGAAGCCCGGAGAGCCCCTGAAGATCGACGCCCGCGAGCAGGTCACCGACAGTCGAGAGCGACAGCGCGCTCTCGCCGTCCGTCGGCCGCGCCGCTAAGACGCGATGACCGTCCTGGCGCAGCGCCGCCTCCCACACCGTCGTCTTGCCACAGCCCGCCTCGCCCTCGAGCACCAGCGCGTCGGGCTGCCAGGCGTCCTCCAGCACGGGCTCGGCGACGCCGCGGCAGCCGCCACGGCGCAGCAGCCACTGCAGCTCCATCGTCGTCGCCCGGCGCAGGCCGACCACCGCTCCCAGCCGCTGGAAGCACCGCTCCTCGGCGCTTGCCAGGGCCTGCAGCTCGGTGCCTGAGATCGGCCTCGGTCCTCCCACCCCGGCGATCTCCTCGATCCTCCGCCGCGCCCGGTCGAGGGTGCGGAGGTGCCCCTTCGCCGGCTCCTGCAGGGCGACGGCGACGTAGATCTCGGGGACGTGGGAGTCGAGTTCGGCAAGGCGCTCCTGGTGGCCGGCGAGGTAGCGCCGCCAGCCCTCCGGATCGGCGTGGCGCTCGTCGGCGGCCCCGGCCAGCTCGGCGGCGTAGCGCTCGGCCGGGTAGGAGCGCTGCACCCGCCACAGCGAGAAGTCGGCGCCGACGAGGTGGCCGAAGCGCTCGAGCCGGTGCAGCAGCGCCCACTTCTCGCTCGTCGGTAGGAACGGGTAGGAGATGGGCTCGGCGCGGTAGAGCGCGGCGGCCTCCCCGCCCGCACCGATCAGCACATTCCGCCTCGCGTAACGAAGGGGAAAGCCATTCACGGGCGGACCTCCAGTAGCTCTCCGGCGCCCACCGCGATCCGCCTCGCCTCCAGCCCAGCTCGGCGCCGCGGGCGACCGCGGGAGGGCCGGGCGATCAGGCGCCGCTGGCGCAGTCCGCTCCGGCGGGCGCGGACCTCAGCGGCGAAGGCGACCGTGGCCGCGCCCCGGATGCGACAGCGGCGCAGCTCGGGGGTGTGCTCGTCATGGGCGACCCACAGGCCGGCGCCGTCGCAGAGCTGCCGGGTCCCGGTGCTCGGCAGCGCCCGCCCCAGCGACCTGCGCCGCGGCGCCAGGCGCAGCGCGAGCCAGGAGAGGGCGAAGCGGTCGGCGCGGCGCCCGTCCGGCGTCGCCTGCGTCGCCAAGGTGGCGATCGCGATCGGCACCACGACCAATCGCAGCGGCCAGTCGAGCAGGCCGAGGAGGAACCCGGCGATCCAGAAGGCACCGAAGGCGGCGGCTCCTGCGGCAATCCCGCCGGCCCTGCCGCCGACGAGGAGGCCGGCCGCCCCCGCGGCGAGGCCGACGAGGATCGCCACCGTCGGCGATTCCGAGCCGAGCGCCAGCACCGCGACGAGGGCGGCGGTCGCGTAGCCGAGCCAGCGTAGGGAGATGCCGCCGGGGACGGGCAGCGAGCGGCCCTCGATCTGGTAGATCCTGCGCTCCGGGCGGAAGATCCGCTGGTAGGAGCGGATCGGCTCGCGGGCGCCACTCATGGCAGCACCCGCTGGCCGATCGCCCTAGCCGCGTTGGCGACCTGATCGGGGCTGAAGACCAGCCAGCCGACCATGATCGCCGCGAGGAAGAACATCGCCAGGTCGGTGAACTTCCTGTTGACCAGGAAGACGAGGCCGACGACCGCGACGATGCCGCCGTAGACCTCGCCCGCGTACTGGCGCAGCAGCGAGCCGATGTTGTGTCCGACGTCGTTGCCGGCGGCAAGGGCCGCTGCCGGCGCCAGCAACAGGGTGATCGCGGCCAGGACGGCGGAGGTGGCGAGACGCAACCGGCGGCTCACGCTCCCGCCCCCTCGACCGCTTCGACGTACCAGCGCCCGCCGCGCTTGACCAGCTCCAGCCGGTAGGCCACCGGGTAGACCGCGCCGCTCGCCGGGTCGCTGACCCGGGCCGACGCGAGGACCGAGCGGACCGGCCCTTCACCTGAGCCGAGCTGGCTCACTCCGGTGATCGCCCGGAGCTCGATCGCGCCGTCGAGTGGCTGGACGGCCGCGGCCGGCGCCAGGAAATACGACAGGGAGCCCGCATCGCCCGCCGCCAGGTACTCGGGCAGGAACTTCGCCACCAACCCCTGGATCGCGCCGGCATCGGGGCCGGCGACGGCCTGGGGTTGCTCGTTCGAGTCAACCCCAGCCGCGCCGGGAGCCGCGACTATGGAGGGCGCACCCAGTGCCGCCACCTCGCCCGCCCGTGAGCGGACGATCGGGACGGCGAGATAGAGGGTGCGCGCGTCGCGGAGTTCGCAGGCGACGGTCAGGACCGCGCGACCGCCGCCGAGGTCTTCGACGCCGCTGACCTCCGCCTGGGCGACGTCTCCCGTTTCTTCTTGCGGCGGCGTGCCGGTACCGGCCCTGGCCCCTTCGGCCAGAAACGGCGCCAGCGCCGCCCCGCTCGGGTCAGCGAGATAGGTGCGGGCGAAGCGCACCGCGAAGGCGCTGGTCGCCGGATCGACCGCCGCCGATGGCTTGGCCGCTGCCAGCGGCGCCCCGGTCGGTTCGGCCACGACCCCGCGAATCAGCAGGAGGCCGAGCACGGTCCAGATCGCGACCCGTCCGGTCCCCCGCAGCAGCGACCTGACGCTTGAGTTGGATGATCTGACTTTGTTACTTACCTCTTGCCTCACCTTGCATTCGCCTCCTTGGCTCCCCTGCCGGCCGTCCGCCGCGGGGTGTGTTTTTTGTGTTGGTGAGGTAGGGGTACTGGCGCTCAGGTGAAAGATCTACAAACGTGCGTACGCGCGTACGCGCGTACGCAGATACGCGGGTTTTTGTGCTACGGCGGCGACTGGAAGTAACAGTGAGGGTGTGGTTTTCGGGCAGGGGAATGCGGACCGGCAGGGCCGGTCTGTCCGCATCTATGAGACAGCGAGAGCGCGGAAGGCGACTCGGCCTCCCGCGCTCGGAGCTGCGCTATTCGGTAGGCGCCGAGGCGCCCTGTTCGTCTTGGCAGGACTCAACCCAGCGCGCGATCTGTTCGATCAGCCACCAGGCGCTCCAGTCGGTGACGGCGTAGAGGGTCATCCTCCCTCGCCGCCTCCGGACAAGGACACCAGCCTGATGCAATACGGCCAGGTGGTGCGAGGCGTCTTGGTGTGGGAGGCCGACGACATCGGCCAGCTCCTGAACGCCGGCCTCGCCGGCGTTCAGGACATTGAGCAGAGCGATCCTGTTCGGCTCGGCCAGGACCCGGAGGCGTTGTGCGGTGAGATCGACAACGTCCCGCGGCAATGGCTCGCGCTTGCGGATTGGTCCAGCAGACGAATGATTTTCGCTTGCTTCATTCATGCCTCCCTGTCGATGCGGCGAGGGCCATCCCGCCGAATTTGAAAAAAAGTGGCGGATTTGGCCGGCTCGTTCGACAGAAGGGTGAGAGCCATGCGGGCTCGCATGAGGAATTCGTCTATTGAGGAGCATCCGATTGAAAAACCGGGGTATAGAAGAAGCCGGGTTATCGCCTATGGAGGCTCGGCAGGCTGATCGCGCACTGAAGCCGGGGGCGCTCGCTGAAATTGAGCGCTCCCTACGCGCCAAGCTGAAAGCGCACAACCTCTCCGATCCGTTCATCGAGCGCTCGCTGGAGGACGCGCTCCAGAAGGGCTTCGTCGAATACCTGCGCCTGCTCGACCGCGGCGAGGTGGTCGAGAATCCTGCAGGCTTCGTGGTTCAGGCCGGCTTCTGTCGTGCGATCGACGAGCTGCGGCGGGAGGCATGGCACGCTGATGCGGCCGCTATCGACGCCCTGATTGATAGCGCTGATCTCCCGGCGGAGCCGACCGACGAAATGGCGATCGACTACCTCCAAGCGCAGGAAATGCGCGAGGCGGTCAGCCACCTTTCCCCGGAAGAGCAGCAGGTGCTGAGGCTCCATTACTTTGATGAGAAGAGCGCCGACGCTAGCGCGAAGGCGCTCTTCTGTAGCGAAACCACCTATCGCCGCAAGCTAGACAAGGCCAAAGAGAAGCTAGGCGAGTTGCTTGGTGCGCCCCCCGAGCCTGGTTCGCCACTGGCGATCGAGATCGGGCTAGTGCTGTGGGTTTCGCTTCGGGGTGCGAACGTCGCTCTCGCGCGAGGTCCGATGGAGCAGATCATCGGCATCGCTCACAGCGCCCAGGACGCGGCGGCATGGACGGCTGGCCGAGCCCGCGACTTTGCAGGTCGCTTCGTTGGCGGAGGCGGCGGTGAAAAGCTGACCGCGATTGCGAGCAGCGGGCCGGGCCGGGTGGTCGGCACCTGTGTCGCCGCCTGCGTACTTGCGGTCGGCGGCGCGGAGCTGGCCGGGGTCGGGCAAGGCGGCGACCACCATCGAGCCCAGGCCCATCGCGCCCCTCACCACAAAGAAGCAAAGAAGTCGCCCCGGCCTGAGCGCGTTGTGGTGGCATCGCCCATACCGGCGCCAGAACCGGCTGCCGCCCAAACCCGGTCGAAGCCGCGCGCCTCGGAATCACAGACGTCGACCTCCTCGGCGTCGAGAACCGAACAGCGCGAACAGGAAGCGACGGAAGCAGTCCGCAGCCAGCAGTTGGAGGGCGCCGTAGTCGAAGAAGCCCCGGCCCCCGAACCTGCCCCCGAAACGGGTACCTCCTCGTCTTCGGGATCTTCGCCAACCCAGATCGCGAACGAACAATTTGGGCCGTAGGAGGGACAAGTTGATCCTGTCGATTCCGACCAGAGTTTTCCTGGCACTGCTCATCTCAGCGGCGATACTCGGCACGATCGCCGCCACCGCCACCGCCGGCACCTACGTCGTGGCCGAGTGCTCGCCGGGTCTCAACCCTGCCGCCCCGGACGCCGGCTACACCTACTCGACCAATCACTACGCTCCTCACCAAGACTGTTCGCCGAGCGCGACGGGACTTTCGGTCGTTCACCAACTTGGCCCCGGAGAAACTGGAACTTCGCAGGGCGCATACGGCGCCTGGATCTTCACCGCCCCGCCCGGCACCTTCATCGTCGGCGGCTCGGTCTACTACCGCCTGGCGACCGAAGACGGGCAGCACGGCTACCTCGCGGTCTCGCCCGATGCCGGCGCCGGGGCCGCCTTCGCCACCCAGAACGACAACCAGGGTCACGAAACTGGGATCCCCGCGGGAAACTGGCGCTACCTCGTGATCCGCCTCGAGTGCACCCAGCCCAACGAAGGCAGCCGCTGCGTCGGCCAGGCCTCCGGCGCCCTGGCCTCCGCAAAGCAGATCCGGATCGCGCTCGCCGATGTCTCTCAGCCGACGCTCCAGGACGGCGGCTCGCTCTTCTCGGGGGCCGAACTGCGCGGCCCCCAAACCGTCGAAGTCGCAGCGGCAGACCAGGGCGCCGGCCTGCAGTCAATCCAGATCAGCGTCAACGGGACGGGCGCGGCCGGGGACGACCTCTCCGGCAGTTGCAACCCGCTCCCCGGCGCACTTACCTCGCGGCTGGTGCCCTGCCCGCTGAGCTTCAGCAAGACCTACACGCTCGACACGGCGCAGCCACCCTTCAAGGAAGGGATGAACACGGTCACGGTGTGCGCCTCCGACTACGCGCAGACCGGCACGCCGAACAGCGCCTGCACCTCCCACGAAGTCCTCGTCAACAACCTCTGCCCCGGCTCGAGCGTGGCCGGTGGCAAGACGATTACGGCGGGCTTCGCCGGCAACCAGCAGAGCGAACGGACCCTCTCCTTCCACCGCAAAGCCCTGATCCGCGGGCGGCTGGTCGATTCCAACGGTCAGCCGGTGGCCGGGGCTCAGGTCTGCATCCAGGCGCACACCGACCTAGAAGGAAGGCCGTTCCACCTCGTCGCCACCACGACCACGAACCAGAACGGCGGCTGGTCCTACAAGACCAACCGCGGCCCCTCGCGGATCTTCCGGGTCGGCTATCGCTCCGGCGCCTTCGAGACCTCGACCGACCTCGCGCTGCACATCCGATCGCGCTCGACCCTCCACCTCAGCACCCACCGGACGCCGATCCACAAGAAGGTCTATTTCTCCGGGGAACTGCCAGGGCCGAGCTGCGCCGGCCGAACCGTCTACGTCAGCGGCACGGTGCCAGGCGCAAAGCGCCGGTTCCTCGTCCGCCAGGCAACGACCGATGCCCTCTGCCACTTCCGCAAGGGCTACGCGTTCTCCCCGATCCCCCACGCTTCCCGGTTCGTCTTCTGGGTCAACGTGCCAGAACAGGCCGGCTATCCGTACCGTCCCGGCCGCTCGGTAAACCGATACCTACGAGTCAGCCCGCATCCTCCGAAGCAAACGAAGAAATCGCGTTAGCGTCCCCCCGACCAGGAGGTCCCAAGATGAAGCTCAGAATCCCCCATCCCTCCCCCGCGATGGCGGTTGCCATGATCGCCCTCTTCATCGCGCTCGGGGGCACCGCTTTCGCCTTCTCCAACAACAGCGGCAGCTCTACCGCAGACCGCGCCGGAGGGCGGGGAAGGCTAACTCTGCGCTTCGGGAAGCTCGTCGATCGGGATACGACCCCATTCGACGGGTCGTTCTTCTTCGCCACCGGACACGCAATCTGCAAGAAGGGCGAACGAGTGATCTCCGGCGGCATCCGCCAAGTCGCTGGAGGGGCGGGAGTCATTTCCCATATCTGGACGGTGGAATCAGGTCCTGTCCCGAAGAAGCGAGGCTGGTACGTGTCGATGAACTCAGACCTCGGCGGCGCAGCCCGTGCCGACTTCCTCGTTGTGGTCAACTGCGAACGGAAGTAGGGACAACGAGCCGGGACTCATTCCGCGAGCCGTTCAACGACTGCCAGCTCCTCTTCCATCCGCTTCTTTAGCCGCTGCTGGAAGTCCCGGTCGGTGCGCCGCGTGGCGATGTGCTTCCCACCCGCGTCCCGCACCGCGTCGGAGATGGTCACGCCGTCGGCGCGTGCGACCGCGGCAAGCTCTGCGCCCAGAGTTTCAGGGAGCCGGAGGCTCATCGCTTTCATGCCGCGGGTCAAGACCCGTCCTCCTCGTCCTTCCAGGGGGTGGCTTCGAGCCGGTCGGCGAACTCGGTCACCTCGCCGGTCGGATCGTCCAACTCGCGCAGGCGGCGGGCGATCTTCCGGCGCCTGTCCATGCCGCCAACCGTCAGGCGGGCAAACCACAGGTTCCTCAGCGCGCGGGCGTCGAGGTTCAAGCTCTCCAACTCGTCCTCGGGGTCGTCCTCCTGCGCGATCAGCGTGTCGAGGGCCGTCAGGACCGCCTCGCTTCGGGGCATGGGCACGTGCATCTTCGGCTCGGTCCATTTCAGCCACGCCTGGAGCAAGTTGTCGTCGCTCTCCTTCCAGACCGAGCCGTCGCCGTGGCGAACCAGGTACTCCCACCTCCCGTAGCCGTTCATGTAGCGGCCGACAACGCGGGCCTCGTCCCCGTTCAGGAGGTGGACCTTGCGGTTCAAGGCGTACTCGGGCGGGTAGGGGTCGAAGGTCCCGGCGATGGCGGCGGCCAAGCGCTCGACCGTCCTGGACTCGTGGCCGGTCACTACCAGCGCCAGCGCCCCGGCCTCCAAGACGGTCTGCAAAGCCTCGCGGTCGGCGTGGAGAGCGAGCGTCCTGATCCGCAGCGCCCGCTCGGCCGGCGTCGTGCGGTCCTCGTCCCACGGCTGGCCGGTCGCCGGTCGCCAGGGGACGCCTTCGTCCCAGATGTGTTTGGTCGGCGCGGTGCCGTCACCGGGATCGTGGCGCGTGTGGCAGCCGCCTTTTTCGCCGATGCGCGGCCCGGTTCCCCTCCAGGTCTCCGTCACCTCGTGGACGCGGCCGTGGACGAGGATCAGCGCCCCCTTTGGCGGGACGTCGTAGCGCTCGTCGCGCTCTTTGGCATCCATCAGAACGCGCCTCCACTCAGCTCGAAGTAGCGAAGAGCCGCGCGCGTCGGCAGGATCCTGCCGGCCTCGCAGGGGGGATGCAGCAGGCCGGTGCCGGCAAGATCGCGGACCGCTCGCGCCACTGCCTCCTCGCTGAGCGCTTCCCAAAGACCGGCGCGGGTCAATTCCCTGGCCAGCTCGTCGCGCGTCAGCGACTCGGGATGCAGGAACAGGACCTCACGCAGGACCGTCCGCTGGTCGCGCTCGTCTTCGTCGTGGGGGGTCAGGAACTTTTGGGACCCCGGCCCCGTAGATTTGTCATCAGCCATGAGGAGCTCAGTCTCCTTGTGGTCAGGCCCTCGGCCGGCGTTTACGGCACCGCCGGGGGCCGCTTTCCTTTAGGACGCGCGCGGCAGATACCGTTCCCCGCTGCGGCCGGCCTTGGTCTAACTAAGCCGGTCGCCACGGGGCCGGCGTTGCAGCGCGCGGCCCCACTTATGTCGTCGGAGACGCTACAAGATGCAACCCTCGCGCCTGAACTCAAGCTGTTCAAGCAGATATACATCAAGGTCCGCGCGCCACGCGGGCGGGGGTCGCCCCCCTTGCACTCGGATAAAGGGCGGCCCCCGATCCTTCTCAGCCTGCGCCCGATGCCCCCGCGCGCACTCACCGGCCCTGCGCGCGAGATGCACCAGCGCGGGTAGTTCGGGGGCAAGCCGCTTGGCCTCCCGATGCCCCACTGCCGTAGCCGATCGGCTGCGCGAAAGACGCGAGGGCACGATCAGGTCCGCCCGAGGTACTGGTCGACGAGATGGCCTACTTCTCCAAACCGAACGTTCAATCCTCTGACCGTTAGGTCGGCGACCGTTTCAAGGGTGAGGTCTCCCTCCCCATCCTCAATCCGCGCAACGGCATCCGCGTCCCAACCCATCCGATCGGCCAACTCTGCCTCCGTAATGCGTTTGTGTTCGCGAGCAAGCCGGATCGCACGGCCGAGCGCCGCCTTGCACTCACTGAGGTTGAATGACTCCTCGCTCAGCGACATGACGAAGTGCTGGGGGCCGAGGGGGACGGCGACGGGGGTGCCGCCTGGGGTGGCTTCGGGAAGAAGAAGGAAGGTTCGTCGCCATCCCCCTCGGGCCGTGGATGAAGTTGAACGACCTCAAGGACGCCCCGGCGCTCCATCGCCTCGCAGTGGTAGCGGGCATGGTTGTCCTTGAGTTCGACCGATGCCGCGATCTCACGAAGCCTAAGAGCCGTACCCTCCTGCAGCAGCAGGTGGATGATCGACAACGCGCTTGAGCTCAGCAAGCGGGGAACGAGCTTCGTCCATACGAACTCCTCCGTTACGAGCGGAGCTGGGAAGCCGCGCGGCATGATTTTGGGGGTCTTCGAGATTTCCATTATGAAAATCTCGACCGACGCGCCGGGCAGATGAGCGACAGATCTCTGGGGTCGCTGCCCACATTGATAATCCAATCCGCCTCACGAACCCGGCGCCGGCCCGGAACCAACTTGGGATGGTCCCATCGGTCGAGTAACGCGAATACTCCCCGTTCATTCAGAACTAATCAAAGAAGGATTTGCATCCATTACCGCTCGTCGAAACTTGATGCCGGCGGAGAGACAGGCGCGGTCCGCTCTCGGAGAAAGCCCAACATCGCCAAGACCATCGGCTGAACCTCCTCGCCCGATTTCGCTCGGCGGTTGGTGGATTCCGCCTCGATCTCCAGCGCTCGGCGCCACCAGCGCATCTGTTCCTCGGCCAACTCTTTGCGGCCCTGAGTATCAAGGTTTAACCACCGCCAGCCAAGCCATAAGTTCTCTGGATCTCCTGCCATCTTCCCGGCCCAAAACGAAGCCAACACCTCGGCAGTCATGTGTTGTATAGCCACACCGATTACCGCCTGCCGCTCCTCAAGCGCCATGCCAGCCAGCTCTTCCGCGGAATACTCCGGCATCTGAATCGCCCGGTAGTAGTGTTTTTGCGTGTACCGGGTAGGCACGACCTCCGCCAGCTCGATCGCTCCTGCACCCCGTAATTCCTTGAGGTGGTGCTTAACGATGTCCCGGGGCTCGCTGATAATCTGAGCGATCTCTTCGAGGCAGTACGTTCCTTCATTCAGAAGGACCAGGATGCGCAGGCGAATCCTGTGTCCCAGGCCGAATACCAGGCGTTCCTCAACGCTCTTGCCTCGTTGTCCTCGGTACGCCTTGACCGGCTTCGCCTCTCCCCTGCTCGGTTGTTGCGCGACACTGGTCCCCCTGGACGCCTCTTCTTTCAATTAGGGCTGCCTCCACCCTGAGCTGGCCGCAAGCGCTTCACACCCACCTGACCAGTTCCTCAAGAAAGCTTTAGTATTCGGACCTTTCGCTGCTTTGAGCTCGACACTAATCGAAGAGGGAGGTGAGGAAAGATGAAGATCGGACAAGTCACCTGCGTACATTCGGCGGTGCATTTCGTGAAGAGTGCGTAGATGCAGCCTGGCGGGCCGGCGGTCCCATGGCCGGCCCTCTAGCTCGGCGCCGTGGACCCATTCAAATGGCGGACGAACTACCTCCTGGGGGACCCAAGGGCATGGCTTTGCTGTAGGAGTCTGCATTGAGCAGTCGAATTATCGTGCCCCGCTAGTGTCTGATCAAGAAAATCAGCTTCTGTAATGGCTAGTGGCCAGCCTCAAACAGCATCAGAGCCGAATAGACCGGGAAGGATGCCTCGCCCGATCGGCTCCGCCGTTGGTCGCTTCGGGCCTGGACCTCTAGCGATCGCGAGAAGGCGTCGAGATGGATTTGAACCAGTTCGCGCCAGCCCTCCTCATCTACCTGAAGGGGCGTCCGCGTCAGGTGACGATTATCACGCTTATCGAATGCTCCAGCGGTCAGCGACTGAGCAACATCCATGAGAATGAGCTGGACAGCCCACGTCGTGAAGTTTTCCCGCTCCTTCACCGAGAATTCCCGCCATTCCGACTCTTCCACCAACGGCCGTTGCAGGCTCCGATAGAAGTGCTCTGTTGCCCCTCGCCGTTTCTCGGTTCTGGCGACCTCGATTAACCCCAGCTTCGCTAACTCACGAAGGTGGTAGCTCACGTTGGAGATGTCGCTGATCCCAAGCTGCTCAGCGATTTCCTTAGGGCTAGCCATGTTTTCGGCGACTATCGAATATGCCTGAACTCGGATAGGGCTGGAGGCGGCTCGCAGCAGCGCCTTGGTGACCTCCGCGCCCCTATATGGCTCCAACCGAGTGCTCATATCGATCTCCCGCTTCTCAGGTTACTTTGAGTGCCTCAATCTAACGGATCGCTCTGTGGGGCAACTCCATTTCGACCGCCTGAGCCGCTTTTATTTAGAGAAGTCAATTCCTCCATTCGCGCGGAAGGAGGTGGGCTCTACGTGAAGATGCTGAAGCTGTCTGCAGTTTTCCCTGCGAAAGCCATTACGAAGACGGTTTAAACGAAGCTACTTCTCTCTAGGGGCCCCCGTATCGAGACCCGCGATACGGGGGTTCTCCCGGTTCCGGCTGCAAGATTGCGCACCCATTCAGCAGCACGGGAACACCGATCCGCCCGTTGCTATCGATCGTAGAGCGACGACCCGGGGAGACGTCTTCACCATCGCGACCGATGGCTCCGGCTTCGGGACGTGATCATCGGCCGCACTACTTCGGCCATCTTCACGATTCGACGCGACGGCAGTCGCCTGCGGATCGCCCCGGCTTCCTCGCAACGCCAAGAGCGACCCCCACAAGGCCCGCCTGGCTGTCCTGCGGACGATTTAGGCGAAGTCTCACGGTAATCCCGCACCTCCACAAACCGATGAATCAATGAGACGGTCGCGGGATTTCGGTAGCGGGGGCGGGACTACTGCAAGTTCTCGTACCAGACATCGCCTGCTCTCAAGCCAAATTTTGGCTTGACCTAGGACGCAAAATGCTAGGGAACGCGATCTTCCAGAAGCCAAGGGCTTCCTGCGCAGAAGCGAGATACGCCTTCTCGAGTGGCTCCAGGGGCGAGAAGTCAATGTCCGAAATATTCATTCCAGAGTCATCGTCCAGCGCAGGGGCCTTCCATGCGTCGCGCATGTATCCGCCCGCCAGTCGGCGAGTCTCGGAGACAAGCGCCTCGTAGTCCCTGGCTACACGAGGAACGGCCTCAGATGCGATCCAGGCTGCGAAATACGCGAGCTCCTTCTGAATATCTCTCAGGCCTTCGGAGATCCGCACCCGCTCATCTGCGGCGATGTGGTCGTCAGGATCAACTGGCGGTCGACGCCGGCGAATGACATACGCGAACTCGCGGTAGGCGGTGATGACCGCGAAGGCGTCCGCGTAGAGGCCGCGTTGGCGCGCCTGCTCTTGGCGAATCCCATCCGCCCAATTGGTCAGAAGCGTTACCAACGCGCTAACCGCAGCAGCCACGATCGTTGCTATTGCGGCGGTTAACCAGTTCGACTGGGCAGCCGCGAAGGTCATGCGGCTAAGTCATCCTCCTTCGCATCGTCGTGGGGGGCCTCATCGCCGGGCCAGATGCCATCACCGTCGTGTCCGCCGGTCTCGCGCCAATAGGCCTCCTGAAACAAATGGATACGGCAGTACTGGATAAGGGCCAGCAAGCCCTCGCTGGGAGTCCAATGATCCTCCGGCGACGAGTCATAGCGCCAGAGACAGAGACCTCTTACGCCGCGACGGTGCGGGGATTCAGTCGGACCGTCAACCTCTACCCCCAGCAACGCGGGCTTTGACCCGTTGGTGAGGCGGATGGTCAAGGTCCGCCGATGCCCGTACTCCGGCACCTCCACCGTAAATTCATAGTGGATCTGCGACCGCCAACCTTTTCCGAGCTTCTTCGGCCTGATCGCTTCCGGAAATGCCTCCCGTGCAGCAGCTTCAAATCGGAGACGTTTCCGAAAGTCATGGAACCAGGGGGTCCGCTTTTCTCGCCTAGCCATCGCCGTAGGCCGCGGTGCGCTTAAGGCCAGCGGCGCCCGGACCCACCGCTTTTCCAACCGCTGCGGAGTCGCCGCCGATCAGGGCAGCCGCAAGGCCCTCTTTCCCGGACGAAGAGGGCTTCACGTAATCCGGAAACAGCTTGGCCAACTCTTCGCGGACGCGGGGCTCGTCCTCGGTGTTCTCGATAGCCGCTTCAAGGGCTTCGCCGAACTCTCGGAGGCGTGCGACGGTGGTCGACCGATCCACTCCATCGGGGAGCTTGATCGGATCGGACACATCTGCCGGGTCGGGAGTGTCGCCTTCCTCAAGATCATCCGCTCCGCTTAGGAAAAGCTCGGCCAACGATTCCGCGAGGGTTTCCTCGGAGCTGACATGCTCTAAAGCCAGCGCCTCCAGATTGAAGGAGCTGACCACAGGCTGATCATCCTGCTTGACAGCAGCCTTGGCTAGCCGGATGACGCGGGCGCGGTGGATGCGCTCGCCGCGCGTAGGTCCGAAAAGCAACTCCGTGTGCTTCTCAGGGTCGCTGGCGTCCCAACATTCCTCCTCCGTATTGGGAATCCAGCGGCCGCCGTCCTCCGCTCTGGTGAGAGCGACGATGAGGTCTACGCTCGGGTCTAAGTCCTCGGCGCCTTCGGTTTCATCCAAGGGCTCATTAAAGGTAAAGACGATCGAACGCTTACCGACCTCGGCTTCGGCCCCGGGGTACTCCTCGCGCACCTCCTCGATCACGAAGTCGGCTACTTCTTGCACGATCTCATTTGGAGGCTCGTCCTCGCCATCGGGACCCAGCTCAGGGTAAGTGCGGCGATCCAGAACGACCCCGCAGTCTGCGTCGGAGATCGGGCGGTTGGTGGTCCCGTGTGCGACCGAGCCGGAGTCGAAGGTTTTGAGCCCACCCGTGAACTTCCGGGCGGCCTTTTTGACCGTATTTCGACGAGTTTTGGTCTCCGACAAGACCTCGTCGTCTACTGCAATCTGATCCCGAACGTGGTCCAGGATTTCGCCAACGAAATCGACGTCCTCTGCATTGGAAGCCATTAGGCCCTCCTGTCTAGCTGTCGAAAGTGCCGCCTAGCAAACGCGATCGGGCATCACCCCGATACCAGGCAGATACCTATCCTGGTCCAGGCATCGGACAGCAAGAATGAACCCCGCCGGAGCGAGGTGATGAGGCTCGCGCCGACGGGGCAGATTTCGACAGCGCGACGCTCATGTTCTATCCGACATCGGCGGACAGAAAGCGGATCAGGGTAACTTCCGCACCTCCACGAACCGATGAATTAGGCGGCTGCCCCGACCGGTAGCGGGACTTCGGTATAGCGGGGGCGGGATTCGAACCCGCGACCTTCGGGTTATGAGCCCGCGCCTGGGGTCCTGCTGAGCTACGTGGGGCGCGGTCTAAAGCGGTTTTCACGAAATCGAGATCGGCTGAGATCGGCTGGAATCTGTGGGGCATGTTGCCCCATTTGTTGCCCCAGACCGGTCCGCGCTTCACTGAAAACGCGAGCTGGCGAGAGGCCGAGCCCAGGAACGATCTTCGGCGGGGGCCCGCCAGGTCGGGTGAGAACGATGCCCGCCGTAGCGCGCTGGGGTGATCGTCAACCCTCGATCGGGGCGAAGCGACGACGAGGGACGGTCGCGGAGAAAGGAGGAGGAGACCTTTGCCCTGACCTCGGCGTAGTCGCCGGGCTCGGAAGCGTTTCCCCGCCCTTTATCCAGCCCGCGTCTTTGCAGCTCGTTGATCGCGGCCTGAAGAGGGCTGGTTGTCCCATCCTCGGAACGCTCCGGCGCGATCGATTTCAATCGGATCGCTCAGGCCCCACCAGAGCGTCTAGGAGCTCTCCTATCTCCCGCTCACCGACAAGCGGATGGCGAAGCGGCAGCTCGGGATTGACCTTGTAGCGGTTGCGGCGCCCGTGTCGCTCACGCAGCACGTACCTCTCCTCGACTAGCTCCGAAAGGATCTTGTGGGCGCTGCGCTCGGTGATGCCAACCGCATCGGCAATCTCCCGAACCCGGATCGCGGGATCCTGGGAGATGCACAGCAGCACATGGGCGTGATTGGTGAGGAAGTCCCAGCGGGGACGCGCTTCGTCCGTCATCTCGCCATGCCCTCCTTTGAGATATAGGAACTATATTTCATGAATCCTGCTACAATACAGCTACTAACCAGCCCTTGGAGCACCAGGAACAATCGTTCCGGGCGACGGGGGCCTCCACCGGAAGGACTCTGCGGTGGAGGCTCGGTCGATCGAGTCAGAGCAGGGCCCAAATTGGAGGCCGTTATGTTCCTCGATAAAGCCGACTCCGGCAAAGGCTCGACGCGACCCGCAGACCCCGGCATGGCCGTGATCCCACCGGCGTCGCCGATTCCGAGCGCGTCGCCGATCCCGCCCGCCAGCACTCCGATTCCCGGGCGCATCGGCAAGGTGGCAGGGAAAGGGAGAGCGACCCAGATGACCACCTTCAAGACCTTCAGCTTCGGGACGCTGCATAGCAGGCATCGGCACCTCCGAGGCCCGGGGGCCGCCGAGAGGAGAGGCGACGTCGAAGCCGGCCCGCTCGGCAAAGCACGCCGGCCCTCTCTACTACGACCGGTGGCCTGAAATGCGCAACCGGCACATACCCCGACTGTGTGATGCCTGCGGGGCGCCGTTCGGCAGTCAGGACAACACCTGTTGGCGATGCGGCCGTCGCTGGGCGGGCCGGCGCGCGCGACAGGTCGAAGGGCAGGGGCGCCTGGACACCGAGCGCTGGGCCGATGAGGGCGGAGGTCTGGAGAGGGTTGGGACGGCCAGCCCCAGCCGCCACGCCGAGCTGCCCACGGGATGATCGGCCGGTCGTGGTCAGCCGAGGATGTTCACGGCCCGCGCAGCTACCAGCAGCACGGTCGTGGCTGAGATCGCCGACTCCGTCAGCATCATCATCTTCACGCGCCGGGTCAGCGGCATTGCATCCGTTGGGCTGAACGCGATTGCGTTGGTGAACGAGACGTACACGTAGTCGGCGAGCCGCGGGTGCCAGTTCGGCTCAGCGAGTCGCGGATTCTCATCCTGAGGGAACTGGAAGTCCCGAGGCTGCGGATCCGGCCTGCTCCGGCTGATCGGTCCACCCCGATCGAACTCCCAGAACAGAAGTCCGAACGTGATCACGTTCGTGCTCCAGATCGTCGCGCCCTTCAGGAGCAACTCCCCGCCGCTTTTCTCATTCCCACTCAGCAACGAGGCGATGAGAGCACCGAGCGCCAGCACGTTGGCCGCGGTGATCACCCCGACAAGTGCGAGTGCGACGGTGCGGCGCTTGCCCATCTGCTCCAGACGTTGTCGGGGCGCAGACCAGGCGAGCAGCAGCAACAGCGCCGCCTCGGGGACGACGGGGACCAGCCAGACCCATCCCGGGAGCCCGACGAGCGTCCAGCCGCCTCCCAGGCTCACAAAGGCGAGCGTGACCTGCAGAACGATCACCAGTGCGACGCCGAGCGTCGCCTCATACCGGGACTCGATCTCCTCCTCGTGCAGATGCTCTCGGCTCACGCCTGCGCCACCCGCGGCCCCGGGGGCAGCAGTTCGCCGGCGAGGGTGACTTCCTTCGGGACACCCTTGCCGCACACCCCGCACGGGCTGACCGTGTGATAGCGCCGCCGGACGGCGTCCAGCCGCCACGACCCAGCGACCGCGAGCAGCGGTTCCCGATCCGCAGTCTCAGAAGGGGAGAAGAAGCCAGCCATGCTCGACCAATTCTCACACCCCGACCGACCTGCTTGCGCTGGCGCTCGCCGGGCGAAGGTCAGGACAACCCGGTTCTCTTCAGGCCGCGTTCTATCGCAGGGGCCAGGGTGCGGGCGAAGGTCGCGGTGAGGTGGCTTTTGTCCCGGTAGACCAGGGCGTTGCCGATCACTGCGCGGCAGAGGTTGTCGGGGCAGATCTCGCGGTTGATGTCGATCAGATGGGCGCCCGGCGCGGCGCGCGCGGCGCGGACGTCGAATTCCTTGTCCTTTTCGTGAACTCGCGGAAAGGCGCATGACGCGAGGTGCTGGAGGTCTTCGGAGACGCAGCCGGGGACGTCGCTGGCCGAGGCGGGGGTGTCCTGGATGACCACCGTCCGCAGCCCGGCGCGGTGGATCCGCGTCAGGGTCGCAAGGTAGCCCGCTTCCATCGCGGCGGCAGCCTCCCCACCGCTCAGTTCGTCGCCGTCGTTGCCGTAGGGGACGTATGCGGTGTCGCCGCTCATCACCACCAGGGTGTTCTCATCGCCCATTTCGATCCGCCCCAACGACTCCTCCCGCCAGGCGTCGCATTGTGAGTACTCGCGGTCTTCGATCATGCTGCGGATCTTCACTTCGCCGGGCGTGCATTCCGCCTTTACAAGCGTAATCAGGCGCCAATGATGTCTTTCCACCAGCTCCTCGAGCGCCGGGAAGTACTGCATCGCGTGGGAGTCTCCGAAGAGGATCAGGGTGCGCTTGCCGTCGGGGTCGCCGTAGAGGCACTTGTTCGAATTCGTGCCGCTGATCCCGACCAGGCAGCCGTCGTAGTAGGCGCGGGAGCGGTCGGCCGCCGCTCGCAACGGATTCGGGCGGACGGCGACGGCGCGCTGCTGCGGGCGGGGCTGCTCGGGCAGCGCGGCGGCGCCTCTGACGTCGGAGAGCGGTGCCGTATGGAGGGTCGGCTGAAAGCGGGCCAGGCCGACGCCGCCACAGACGCCGATCGCCATGCAGCCGAGGCCGATCGCGAGAGCCCGGTTCGGCCGACGGGCGAGGGCTCGGGACAGGCGCAGCGGATCCTCGATCAGGTGGTGGGTCGCGGCGGTCGGAACCCAGGAGGCCGCCACCACCGCGAGGGCGGCGGGGACCGATAGCGGGCCCCAGATGACGGCGGCGAAGATCAGCGCCGGCCAGTGCCAGAGGTACCACGAGTAGGAGATCCGCCCGACATAGCGGACGGGAGGAAGCGAGAGCAGCCAGGCGGGGGCGCCCTTCGCCTGAGCGTAGATGGAGGAGCCGGCGAGGATCAGGCAGGCGGCGCCGAGGGTGGGCAGGAGAGCGGCGGTTCCCGGAAAAGGGGTGCTGGCGTCGAAGACGGCGGCCGCGTAGACGATCGCCGCCAGGCCGGCCCAGCCGATCCCGGCCGCCGGCACACGCGGTATGCGCACCGCCCCCAGGACCGCGAGCCCGGCCCCCAGCGCCAGCTCCCAGGCGCGGCCGAAGGTCGAGAAGTAGGCCGCGGCGGGTTGGTCCTCGGTGAGGTGGATGCCGAGCAGGAGCGAGCCCAGCAGAATGAGTGCGAGCATCACCCAGATCGCCGGGCGGAGAGAGCCCCCGCGGTTTCGCCAGAACCAGGTGACCGCTAGCAGAAGGGTCGGCCAGACGAGGTAGAACTGCTCCTCGATCGCCAGCGACCAGAGGTGCAGCACCGGGCTCGGTTCGACTTCCTGGGCGAAGTAGTCGACCGACTGGGCGGCGAAGTGCCAGTTGGCCGTGTAGAGGGCCGAGCTGAGGATGTCGCCGGAGACTTCGACCGCCCGCACGGGGGACAGGAGCAGCAGCGAAAGGACGCCGACCGCGGCGAGGAGCACGGCGCTCAGCGGCAGCAGGCGCTTGGCGCGGCGCGCGTAGAAGCGGCGCAGGGATATGCCGCCGGTCCGGTCGAGCTCGCCGAGCAGCAGCCGGGTGATGAGGAAGCCGGAGATGACGAAGAAGACGTCGACGCCGACATAGCCACCGGCGACGAAGGACAGCCCCGTGTGGCAGAGCAGGACCGCGACGATCGCGACGGCCCGCAGGCCCTCGATGTCCGGCCGAAAGCCGCTCTTGGCGGAGATAGGAATGTCCTTCAGTCTTGGTGGGCGATGGCGACGCGGGCGAGCCAATCGAAGGCACGGCTCAGCAGCTCAGGCCTGATGCGCTCGGTGTGGTGCCCACCTTGGACTACCCACAGGTACACGCGCTTGAACTTCAGAGCGTACTGCCTGTTCATCGCCACAGGCACAACTCGGTCGCGGCGGCCCTGCAGGATCAGGAGCGGGCGCCTGGCGCGCCGCCGCAGGGGCGAGAGCCTGCGCCTTGCCGCCGGGGCGGTCAGTCCGATCCGTTCGAAGTAGTCGGGACCGTAGGCGCTCAGGGGCCATTCCCAGTCGAGCAGGTCGGACACCGGCGCCTTCGCCACCGCGGCTGAGACCAGGCCGTCGCCGGCGAGCAGTGCGGCGAGGGTGCCGCCGGCCGATGACCCGTAGGCGTAGACCGCGCTCCCGTACCTGGCCCGCAGGCGGACCGCCTCCGTCCGCGCGGCCTGGAACGCACCCGGCATGTCGCTGAGTGGATAGCGCAGATAGTGGGGGACGAACCCGGCCATTACGGCTCGCCGCCGCGTCAGCGATTCGAAAGTCGGGTCTTCATAGAGGAAGGACCCGCCGTGGATCAGGATCAGCTGGGGCGCGACCGATGCTGCCGGACCGACTGCCGAGATGGGTATCGCCGCCTCCGCCCGGGGGGCGAGCTGTAGCGCGAGGATTACCGCCACCAAAACCGGAAGGGAAAGCCGCGGCGCGCAGAGAGCGCGTAGTGAGGAAGTCAGCTCATCGCCCGCTTCACCGGTTCTGCTCGCTCCACATGGGGAAGCCCTGCCTCGCCTGACACTCGGCGGCGGTGTTCTGAGGCTCTTGGCTCGATGATGACGTTCACGACTTTCCAGTTCGATTCTCGCAGCGCGCGCCAGGGGCGGGGGCGAGCCGGGAAGGGGAAGTCTCGACAGTGATCTCCGCGAGTGCTGACAGCGAAGAACCCGATACGGTCGCCTCGGGATGGCGACCAGCGGGCAGCAGATCAATGCCGAAACGGCGAGCTGGCTTGCCGAGACTGTGCGAGGAGTCCTACGCGACCAAATGGAGGAGGCCGCCCGCCTCGACAGCAAAGCGCGTGAGCTGATCGGATTCGCAGGTCTCGTCCTCGCCCTGCTCGCAGCGGCTGTCACCCAGGCGGGCGGGCGAACCGGCCTGGAGGCAATCCTGTTCGGCGCCGGCGCGATTCTCGCCGTGCTGCTGCTCGGACTCGCCGCGGGATATGCGATCTTCGCCGTTGCCGCGCCGGGTGACGGTCAGGGCTATTACCTGAAGCTTGATGCAGGCAGCGCCCGCCAGCTCCTTGAGGATCGATCCCGAGACGCTCGCCAGCGAGCCGTGGGTATCGCAGATTCGCGAGGCGTTTCCGCTGGTGGACGCCCTAGAGCACAACGCGGGTGTGCTCCAGCGCGACCGGCTGCGGGTTTCGCAGGCCTATGGTCTGTTCGCCTCAGGCCTCGGCGCGGCGATGGTTGCGATCCTTGCACTCATCCCAGCCACCCTCTAGCCTGCTGGTAGATGGCGCATGTAGTCGACAGGCCCGATGTGGCCGCGAGTCACAAGATCAGGGATGATGATCCGCAGACCAAGGCCGCTCTGCGCAAGCTCAACCTCGACCACGTCCGCTACGGCGAGCCGCTGGGGCCGCTCGTCGCACTGCGTCGCCTGTTCACGCGCACGTCGTAGACCGCTCGCTGGACCCATCAGACGAATCTCTAGCGCAGGAGGGGCCACGCGACCCTCGGGTTCCCACAAGGACGGTCCGATTATGAGCCCGCGCCTGGGGTCCCGCTGGACTACGTGGGGCACGGTTTCAAGCGGTTTTCACGAAATCGAGATCGGCTGAGATCGGCTGGAATCCGTGGGGCGTGTTGCCCCATTTGTTGCCCCAGCGGACCTGGCTTGCTTCGATATCTAGACTCGGCGAAGGCTGCCGGAGCTCGCGCGAAGCGGCACCCAGCGGCGAACCCGGACTAGGACACGTAGGCCTTTGCGCACCATGGCGGCCGTCCATCGGTTCGTGCCGTGTGCGGGGGGAACACCCTTGCGGTTCAGGAACTCGGCGATGTCGGCGAGGGACTTTCCCTTCGCGAGCTGCGTCCGGACCTGCGCCCGCCAGCCCCAGTCCCGCTTGTTGCACCAAGAGTGGGAGAGTCGAACGTTCTCGGCGACGAACCTACCGCCATCCGATCTGAGCCTCGGGTAGTGGTCGCGCGAGGGCGTCCACTTGTCGCCCGGGGTCCCGACCGGATCGAAAGCGCCGCGCCTCTGGTGGTGGTAGCACTGCGGCATCTCGCACCTCAGAGCGAGGAGCTGGCCGCGCTCGGCCATCCGCACGAGGACATTTGCATTTTTCACGCCGAGCTCGCGGAGTTGGTCCGCGACCGATTTATCTGACATGCGGCGATCCTGACACAACTGCTTTCGCGTGAAGGCGGCAGCGCGCGGCGAGGATGCGGGTCAGTCGGATTCCTCCGAATCTTCTGCCGGCGATCGAGGTGGCTCCTTCTCGTTAGCGCGCCACTCGCCACTTTCGGGGTCCCAATAGACGTAGTGATTCGGGTACTCGTCCAGATCGAGCTCAAACAGCGCCCGGAAGCCCTCTGCGGGGAGATCAGCCGGGATGGCCAACTCAGTCTCAGAAGCTCTCGGGCCGATCCACCCCATTAGGACCGCAGGCCGATGATCGGGCTCTATGTCGTCTGGAATCTCAACCGGCGGACGGACCAAAAGCTGCCCTTGTCGGGGCTGGCGCTTCCGCTGCCAGAACCGCCTTCTAGGTTCCTGAGCCGCTTTGAGTTTCCGGAAAAACGCTTCGATACCCGCCCATCCGGCGCCACCCGCGACGGCCACGAGAAAGTCCTTCACCGGGAGGTCGACGACAATCAGCCACGGAATCTCGAATCCCTGCGGCGGGATGATCGCTTCGATGCTCGCCTCGGTCTGGACCTCGCTGAACGCCAGTCGAATCCCCTCGATCTCGCTCGGCGTGGCCGACGTGCTTACGTATACCTGCACCTGCCGCATCACCAGATCGTACGCAGGGACAAGGTGCAAGTTTCGTCGGCCTACGGAAAGCGAGCGAAGACGGCATTGACCTCCTCGGCGTCGGGCCAGCCAAGCGCTTGAGCAGCGACCAACAGGCCGACGCCGTAGACAACGGTAGTCATGCCGTGAGGACCCCCTGCCCTCCCCCAGCCGCGCCTCCAGGACGACTCGCTTGCGGGACGGCGCAAGGTCGACCGTGACGTAATTGAGGCCCCGCATCGTCGCGTGGACGAGTCCGCTGTGTTCGCGAAAGAGAATCGTGTAGAAGCCGCGGAACGAGCTTAGGCTGTCGGCTCGAAGGGCGCCGCCGATGAGAGGACTCCAGTGCTTGTCGGCAATAGCTGCCTTGGATGCAGGATCGGGCGGCCTGCCATCGAGACGAGCAATGTCGCGTTCCAGCTGCTTGCGCTCGGCGTCCGGAATCAGTTGGTCGCCGGCATCCGCGAACTCGCGGTGAATCTTCAAGCGCCCCTCCGGGGCTTGTTTCCGCCAGAGCGCGAGGCGCGGCGGCGGGTCGGCTCCCAGCCATGCGAAGGTCACGACGTGGTCGTAGAGGCTTCGCGCGAGGCGTCGTTGTGGGCTTCGTCGGGACGCGAAGCCGGAAGACGATGGATCGGAGACTTGAGGTCGCGTGAGCGAGCAACGCCGGCCCCACCATCGGCCAGGCCGTCTGCGGACCGCCGGCATCGCCTTCGACCTCCAAATTCCCCTCGACCAAGTCGACGAGCGCGGCAGCGCGCATGGCAACCGAGTCGGACATCAGAGCCATACCAGGCTGAGCGTAGCCTCGATCAGCGACACCAATCCGTTGGCCCAGTGGACTCAATTCACGATCGCGAATCCCTGCATTCCGCTCAATTCATCCACCCAGGCACCGGTGAGGCCTTGCTTGACATAGGCATGGCCATCATTCGCAATGATGCCAATTTGCCGCCCCACGTCTGCGCCCGATGCCACACTTATCACTTTCGCACCGGTGGACTCTTCTACCCAAGAGCCAGTCAGGCCAGCCTTTGCATACGCCCTGCCGTCGTTTGCGATTAGGCCAATAACCGGGCCGTTCGTAGAGTCAGTCGCCACGTCGATCGATTTCGCGCCAAAGAACTCTTCGTTCCAGACACCCGTGAGGCCTTTCTTTGCATACGCTTTTTCGTTGTTGCCGATGACCCCGATCACACAACCGGTCGTTGGATCGCTAGCAACAGTTATTGACTGGGCACCGGCGTACTCTTCATTCCACGCTCCACTGAGACCTTGCTTGGCATAGGCTTTTTCGTTGTTGGCGATAATCCCAATCACCGGGCCGTTCGTGGAGTCAGTCGCCACGTCGATCGATTTCGCGCCAACGTAGATTTCCACCCAGGCGCTACTAAGACCCTGCTTGGCATAGACCTTTCCGTCAGTCGCAACGATCCCGATTAGCGGTCCATTTTTGGAATCAGTCGCGACACTGATCGATTTCGCACCAGCAAACTGATCTATCCAAGCTCCGGTGGTCTTTTGCTTCACATACGCGTGACCATTACTCCCCACAATGCCAATTAGCGGCCCACCAGAGGCATCCCTCCCGCCACTAACACTAGTCGCGGTTATACCCGATGGCGTGATGTCCACCCACCCTTTCGGGTTGATATTCCTGGCATAGACTTTTCCTGCCGTCGTTACCCCAGCCGCGAGATAAGGACCCGGAAAATCGGCCACCTCAAACTGCGGATTGGTGAAGCTGAAATTGGGTTCGAAGTAGCCTAGGCCGCCATCCAGGCATTCAGGTGGGGGGAATCCTTCTGGGATCCCAAAGATGTGAGGAACTTTGGCGGAGAGCTGATTCGTTGACGACCCATTCGTGTAGTTGTAAGGGTAGTCGCTCATGATCACTTCCGGTTTGCAGGTCGAGCCGTGGACGTTGTATTCGGCCCGAACCGTAAGGGGACCAAATTCCACCCAGTTGGTGCTCAGCGCTTCGACGGCTGGCAGGGAGTAAAGGACCGTCACGGTGGCGGAGCCGAAGGATTCGCCACCGCTGGAGGCGGTGCATCCGGTCATGGTCCAACTGCTCAGTTTGGCTTTGGCGTCGGTCGGGCTCGACACCGTGCCTTTGACGGTCGACCCGGAGCATTCGACAACGTCTTTGATGCCTTCTTGTTCGAGGGTGATTTTGAGCGGACCGGTTCCCGTGAAGTCGTTTTCGATGACGAGGGCGGCTGCTGCCATAGAGGGTGCTGCCAGAGCGAGACCCGCCCCAAACATGAGAATTCCGAACCAGCGCATTAGCGCATTAAGCGACCTCATGACACACCTTCTCCCTTCGCTTGGCACACCGACAGCGAAACCTCCAGAGCTGAAATCAGGTCCACTATCCTCCGTGCCGCTCGTAGAGCCATACCACAACAAGAACCGTTAAGCAAAAAACGATTGGGTATATAGAAGGACTCGACTCAATCGCTGCTTGGGAGGCGGAGTGACGACCACCCCTGTCGTCAACCGTAAAGACCGTCCCCTCGGTGCTCGGAGGCGTCTGTAGGGTCGAGTTCTCCGAAGCCGAGGAAGCGGACGCGGTCGCCCTTCGCGTATCGCTCATGATCCGGCCTCCGGTAGCGGGTTGTGGGAGCGGTCGATCAGGCCGATCGCCAAGAGCCGCCGGGCGAACTCATCCCGACTGTTCACCGGCGGGTGGAGAACGTCGAGGAGCCCGACGTCGATCCCGCGGCGCAGGGCTCGGAACGCTTCGCCGAAGACCTCCATGTGCGGATACAGCGACCAGCGGCGGCCGCTGCCACGCCCCCGGCTGTTTACGCAGCGCGGGGCACTTTTGCCGTATGTCGGCGGCGACCGTAGGTGGACCGGCGGCCCTATTTCAAGGGCTGGATCGACCTGTCTCGGACCTCATGTTGCCCGACGACGCCTCCTCTCGCCTGGTTTAACCCTCGGTCTCCATCGCGTCCGGCCCTGGCTTTGCGGCGAGATTGCGGTTGCAAACCCGTTGCACCGGGCCGGAGCCCCCCTATTCATGGGCTTTCTAACCGATCGCCCCGATGAAGGGACTCCGGCATCGGCCGAAGCCCGGCATTACGCTGCTGCGGTGGCCGATGTCGCAAGGTTGATGGGGGCCGTTCCCGCCGCCAGGCCATCGACCCCCAAGGGCCCCTACCTGGTGATCGGCCTGGGACAGGCGGGAGAGGCCGCGGCCGGGGCTCTCGCCCGTCTGGGTCACGCGTCCGAAGTCGTCGGCTTCGACAGCCGGCCGGCGGCCGTCCCCAAGCGGGTGCGGAGGGCGCTCGACGCTCAAGGGATCGCGGTCAGGCTCGGCGAGGAAACGACCCTCTTGGAGGACGTGGCCCCGAACACCGTGGTGCGAAGCCCGGGCGTGCCCCTGAACTCGCCCCTGCTCGAGGAGGCGCAGCGCCGCGGGATCGTCGTCCTCGACGAGCTCGAGCTCGGATGGCGCCTGTCGCGAGCGCCGATGATCGCGGTCACCGGCACCAATGGCAAGACCACGACCGCGACCCTCATCTCCGCCGTGCTCGAGGCGGCCGGACTGACGGCTCCACTCGCAGGCAATGCCGACATCGCTCCGCCCCTCTCGGCGATCGACGGTGGGGAGCCCGACGCAATCGTCTGCGAGGCTTCGAGCTTCCAGCTCGAGGGCTGCCCCGGCCTCCTCCCCGAGGTGGGCGTCTTCACGAACCTCAGCGCCGACCACCTGGGCAGGCACGGCAACATGCACCGCTACGCGGAGATCAAGCGCAGCCTCTTCGTCAAGGGAGACTCGGTCGTCCCGCTAGCGGTAATCGACGCCGGCGACGAGCCAGGCGCGCGGCTGGCCGGCGAAGTCGAGCTTGCAGGTGGGCGTGTCGTGGGGGTGGGCCGGGACGAACGGGCGCCCTATCGCCTCCTCGACGCCCGCTGGGACCTGCACCGGTCGGAACTCGAGATCCAGACGCCCACCGGGCCGATCTCGCTGCAGACCAACCTGCCGGGCATCTACAACGCCCGCAACGTCACCCTCGTCCTCGCCCTGGCGGACGCGCTGGAAATCGAGCGCTCGCTGACCCGCGAAGTGCTTGCCGACCACCCCGGCGCCAGGGGCAGGTTCGAACACCTCGGCCGAGCCGCGGGCGGGGCCGGCGGGCAGCTGGTCCTCGACTTCGCCGCCACGCCGGACGCCGTCGAGCAGTTCCTCGGCGCGGTCCGGACCGGCCTCCCACCCGGCGCCCGCCTGCACACCGTGCTGGGGGTTCTGGGCGCTCCCGAACCCCGCCAGCGGCGCGCGGTCGGGCGCATCGCCGCCGAGCTGTGCGACCGGCTGGTGCTGACCTCCGGGAGCTTTCGGCCCAACCCTCCGCTCAACGCCATGGAAGAGATGCTGGCGGGGGCGCGCGGCGTCGCCGGCGTCGATTTGGCGGTCGTGCCGGAGCGTGAGGCGGCGATCGCTGCTGCGGCGGCGGACACCTCGAGCCGGGACGTCGTCTGCGTGCTCGGGCGGGGCAACGTCGTCGAGAGCATCTCGGGGGGCAAGGAGGACGACCGCAGCGTCATGCGCCGGCTGACGCAGAACGGCCAGACCCGCCCTCAGGCCCAGAACGGGCGTCGCAGGCCGCGCTCCTCCAGCTCGCGGTAAAGCTCGAGCAGCGCCGAATAGGTGGGAAGGACGTCGAGCGCCGCCGGGGCCGAGGCCAGCGCCTGGTCGAGGGCGGGGGGAATCGAGCGCTCGACCCTCATCCCCGCGGTGGGCCAGCCCGCGTACTTCAACCGCAGCGCCAGCTCCTCGGCCCGCCGGCCGGCGCAGACGACGGGGCCGGCTCGGGATGCCAGCAGCTCGAAGTCGGCGTCCCAGATCCAAGAGACATCGCGGCCGTCGGCTCCGCCGTCGTTCAGCGCCAGGAGGAGAGAGAGCCGCCGGTCCCGGTCGGCCGCCAGCATCCGCATCAGCGCGTTGGCCCCGGCCGGGTTCTTCATCAGCGTCACCGTCAGCTCGGTGCTGCCGATGCGGATCGTCTCGCCGCGGCCGAAGGCGGGCCGGAAGGCCTCCAGGCCGCGGCCGATCGCACTCCCGTCGATCTTCAGCGCAACCGCCGCACCGGCGGCCGCGAGCGCGTTGTAGACATTGAAGACGCCAGGCACCGGGAGCCGGATCCGTCCCGGCGCAGCGCCCTCGGCGACGAAGCTCGACCCCGTCGCGCCGACCAGCTCGACGCTACGGGCGCCGACCTGCGGGGCGGGTCGCGCCGCTCCACAGGCATCGCAGCGGTAGTGGCCGAGATGGCTCAGCATCCGGGTCTCGAAGTCCAGCCGCGCCTCGCACAAACGACACCTGCCGGCGTCGGCAGCCTCCTCGCTTCCGCTCAACCCGACGGCGGCGTCCTCGATCCCGAAGAGGGTGACGCGGCCGTCGGCAGAACGGGCGAGATGGGCGGTGAACGGGTCGTCTGCGTTCAGCACCAGCCGCGTCCCGCGCCTGCGCAAGGCCATCGCCCCCCAGGCGCTAGCGATCGCCTCCAGCTCGCCGTAACCGTCGAGACGGTCGCGGAAGAGGTTGCCGAGGACGATCACGCCGGGATCGAGCTCCGCGGCCACCAGCGGCAGCCACGCCTCGTCGACCTCGAACACACCGATCTCGCCGCGATCGTCCAGCAGGGCACTCGCGATCCCAGCCGGGACATTCGCCCCCGCCCGGTTGTGGACCACGTCCAGCCCCGCCTCGCGCAGGATCGCAGCCAGCATCGAGGCGGTGGTCGTCTTGCCGTTGGTGCTCGAGACGAGAACGCAGGCGGCGAGCTCCCGCGAGAGGGTCCGCAGGGCGTTCGGACTGTGCTCGAGAACCAGCTGCCCGGGCGAGATCGTCGCCCCGCCGCCCGCGGCGCGGCTGCTGTCCCTTGCCGCCGCCGCCGACCTGCGCAGCTCCACCGGCAGGTCCGGCGGGACGGACCGCGGCGTGTTTTCGAGCTTCTCCGCGAGGGCCGAGAGGGGCCTCGGGTCGGTCTCGAAGGTCGGGAGCCGCCACGCCTCGCCCAAGGCGCGGTCCAGATCCGCAGTGCTCGTCGGGTGAGGGAGGCTTGCGGTCATGCAGATGCTGGTGACGCTCGCCCAGTCTATGTTCAGGGGGCGCTAGGGTCTTCTCGAATGGACGGCTCTCCTGCCTTCGAGGTCCACGAGGCAAGCCTGCATGGCCACCGGGCGGTCTACCGCGTGGCCGGCAGCGGCCCCAACCTCGTCCTGATCCACGGGATGATCAACTCCTCCCGGCACTGGGAGGCGGTTGCGGGCCGGCTTGCCGGTTCCTACCGGGTGATCGCGCCGGACCTGATCGGCCACGGCGATGCGGCGACGCCGCGGGGGGGCTACTCGCTCGGCGCCCATGCGGCGAGCATCCGCGACCTGCTGACGACGATCGGGGTCGAGCGGGCGACGATCGTCGGCCACTCGCTCGGCGGCGGCGTCGCGATGCAGTTCTTCTACCAATTCCCCCAGCGCACCGAGCGCCTGGCGCTGATCTCCAGCGGCGGCCTCGGCCACGACGTCAGCCCGTTGCTGCGCGGTGCGGCCCTGCCCGGGTCGGCGGCCCTGCTGCGCCTGGCGACGCGCCCCCAGGTGGTCGGCAGCCTCGCCGCTGCCGGCGCGCGGCTGCGGGCGCGCGGCAACAACACCGGCGTCTACCTGCAGGCCGTCGCCCGTGCCCTCGGCCCGCTGCAGGAGCCAGGCTCGCGGCGCGCCTTCCTGCAGACGCTGCGGGCGGTGATCGACGTCCAGGGCCAGAAAGTCAGCGCCCGCGACCGTCTCTACCTGCTCGGCGAGATGCCGACCCTGATCGTCTGGGGCGAGCGCGACCGCACGATCCCGCTCAAGCACGGCTTGGAGGCCCAGCACTCGATCCCCAACTGCCGCTTCGAGACCCTCCCCCGCGCCGCCCACTTCCCCAACCTCGAAGACCCCGAGGGCTTGGCGGAGGTACTGGACAGCTTCATGGCGACGACCGCTCCCGCTCACATCGACGACTCCGAGTGGCGCGACGTGATCGGCCAGCGAGCGCGCCTGCGCCGCGTTGCCTAGCCCTATTCGACCGCGGCGATCGCCCGCTCCACTTCCTCGAGCGAGGGTCCTTCCTGCAGCGTCTTGGTCCCGTTCGGGCCGTTGACGATCATCGCCTGCCCGTAGCGGATGCCGAGGTTGCCGCCGAGTTCCTCGTAGCCTTCGAGCCGCTTCTGGATCGGGCTGTCGGAAGCCTTGGCTTCTTCAAGCGCCTGGTTCCATTCTTCGATTTCAAGTTCCTCGACCCCGCCGGCGATCGACCTCTCGAAGTTTTCGAACAGCTTCACGGTGCGGAACCGCTTCGCTTCTTCCTGGGTGCGGAAGAAAAGGTAGATGTACTGCCACCCGTAGCCCTGTTCGGCCGCTGCCTCGGCCCCGTAGAAGCCGAGCTCCTGCGGGGTTTCCGCGTTGGAGTAGTGGCGGTAGAGGAGCTTGACGTCGCCGGGCCGGACGTAGGGTTCCATCAGCCCGGGGATCGTCTTCAGGAAGTCTTCGCGGCAGCTCGAGCACTGCAGGTCGTTGAAGACCTGGATCGACACCGGGGCGTCGTTGGAGCCGAGCCGGTCGCCTTCCTGCGGCACGCCGCCGAACAGTTCCTGCGCTTCGGCGATGCCGGCGACGTGGACGATCCCCTTGTCTTCCTTCTGGGTCGCGATCTCGACGATCGCGTAGCCGAGGGCGAACAGGCCCAGCGCGAGCAAGATCACGACCCAGATCCGGCCGCGCTGCGGCAGCGGCTTGGCGGCGACTTCAGAGGACATCCGCCGGGCATTATCGCGGTCGCGGCCCCTCGGCTGATTCCGCAAGCTCCGGCCTTCTACGGTTGACAGCCGCCAACGGCGGTTAGAACATGGGCGCTACCCACTTCTCACGACCGGGAGGTCATCGATGGCCCATCACCTCACCCCCGCCGAGCTCGCCGACCAGCTGCAGATGGAGCGACAGGAAGTGATCGGCAAGTGCGTCGAGATGGGGGTGCCGATTTACCACGGCCGGATCGACCGAACGCTCTTCGAAACCTCGATGCGAACGGGCGCTGCCCGGCCGGCCAGCCAGGCCGCGCCCCCGGCTCGGCACTGACGTAGACTCCCCCGGCAATGTCGTGGAGAGGTACGAACTCGAAGACGATCGCGGACCTGCTGCCACGCGCGGCGGCGATGTACGGCTCCGCGGTAGCGGTCAAGTACAAGGAGGGCGACCGCTGGATCGACCGCACCTTCGACGAGGTCGTCGAGATCGTCCGCCCGCTCGCCTTCGGCCTGGTGACCCTCGGCGTCGAGAAGGGCGACCGCGTCTCGATCCTCGGCAATACGCGCCCGGAGTGGACCTACTTCGACTTCGCCGCGCTCTCGGTCGGCGCCACCGTCGTCCCGATCAAACAGACCAAATCGCCAGAGGAGTGCCGTTACGTCCTCGATAACTCCGACTACAAGGTCGTCGTCGTCGAGGACGCCGAACAGCTGGAGAAGGTGCGGGCGGTCCGCGACCAGCTGCCGCAGCTGGAGCACATCGTCTTAATGACCGGCAGCGCCGAGGACGCGATCTCGATGGAGGACCTCGCCGCCAAAGGCGCGGGCGGGGACGCCGCCACCTGGGAGGCGCTCTACGAAGCGGTCACCCCGGAGGACATCTGCACCTTCATCTACACCTCCGGCACCACCGGGCCGCCGAAGGGCTGCATCATCAGCCACGGCAACTACCGGGCGATGCTCGACATGGTCAACGGGGTCAGCGTCATCGAAGACGAGGACCTCACCTACCTCTACCTGCCGCTCGCCCACTCCTTCGCCCTGCTGATCCAGCTCGGCAGCTTCGACCTCGGCACCACGATCGCTTACTGGGAGCGGGATCCGCTGAAGATCCTCCCGAACCTGGCGGAAGTTAAACCGACCTACTTCCCCTCGGTGCCGCGCATCTTCGAGAAGATCTACACCGCCGCGACCAGCGCGATCGAGAAAGAGGGCGGCCTCAAAAAACGCGTCTTCGACTGGTCGATCAAGACCGGGGCGAAGATGCACGAGGCCGAACGCAACGGGCGCAAACCGGGCTTCCTGCTGCAGCGACAGTACGACTTCGCCGATAAGCAGGTGCTGTCGAAAATCCGCAACCTCTTCGGCGGCCGGATCCGCCTCGCGGTCTCCGGCGCGGCGCCGATCAACCCCGAGATCCTGCGCTTCTTCGACGCCGCCGGCGTGCTCGTGCTCGAGGGCTGGGGGATGACCGAGACCTCGACCGCGGCGACGATCTCCACCCCCGAGGACTTCAAGGTCGGGACGATCGGCAAGCCGTTCCCCGGTTGCCAGGTGAAGATCGCCGACGACGGCGAGATCCTCGTCAAGGGGCCCAACGTCTTCCAGGGGTACCACAAGAACCCGGAGGCGACCGCCGAGACGATCGTTGACGGCTGGCTCCACACCGGCGACATCGGCGAGATCGAGCCCGACGGCTTCATCAAGATCACCGGCCGCAAAAAGGACATCATCATCACCGCGGGCGGCAAGAACATCACCCCCGCCAACCTCGAGGCCGAAATCAAGCAGCACCCGCTGGTCTCCCAGTGCGTCGTCGTCGGCGACCGCCGGCCCTACCTGGTCGCGCTGGTCACCCTCGACCCCGAAGAGGCGGTCAAGTACGCCCAGGAGCACAACCTCCCCGAGGACCCAGCCCAGCTCGCCCAGAACCCCGGCGTCAAGGCCGCGATCGAAGCCCACGTCGAGAAGATCAACCAGAACTTCGCCCGCGTCGAGCAAGTGAAGAAGATCTCGATCCTCTCCCACGACCTTTCCCAGGAGTCC
>Ga0157371_10000980_pt1 | contig 31717 bp, 32 predicted proteins | sample C45metaG_FD_113462 | JGI IMG/M metagenome (GOLD analysis project Ga0157371, IMG submission 113462) | Corn rhizosphere microbial communities from Kellogg Biological Station, Michigan, USA - C4-5 metaG | ecosystem: Host-associated > Plants > Roots > Rhizosphere > Soil | place: USA: Michigan... | reverse complement strand
GTGTTTTAACGCTAAGGTACGAAAACTCAGGCCTCCTGTTATTCGATCCTCGCGGATCTTTTCTTCTTTATCCTTTTTCATTGTTTACACTTTTTTGTGTAAACCTATTTCAGGACAAGTCAATGTCTTCGCAGGGGCTCTCGGTAGAGGGACCCTGCGGTAAATCACCGCTTAAATAAGCGCACATCAAACACAAACGGATCGACGCTTTTTATTTTGACCTTGTTGAAATCCGGGTGACGCGGGTTGATCAGGTAATTAAAATCGCCGGAGACGCTCGCTGCAGGTACTTGCAGTACCAAATGTTCAGCCTTTCTCAAAAAATCATCTCCTATAAGCTGTGTGCCTTTAATAAATGGATTGCTGTTCCAGTGGGTGGGTAAATCGGCGGGTTTAAGTTCGAGGATGTTTGTTTCGGGAATATCTATCGCTGCTATGAAGTAGTTAATTGGAATGATGCCCAGCGGAACGTGTACAGCCACCTCAACCATAGCCAAAGCTCTTGACGCTGCCGTGTATAAAATTGCGCGGCCCTTGCTGTTCCAGCGGCCGCCGGTCTTTTCGGCACCATAACCTGAAAGGTCATGAACAAACGCCTGCCGGGCCAGTCGATAAACGATCATGCAAAAATACCGTGTTCAATGCGCCCCAATTCATCATAAATAGCTTCAATGCCAAATATGGTATCCAAAAGTTGTTTAGGTTTTACATTGCCTAAGGGCAGGCTAACGGTATCCATCCAGGTGTAAAAATTATCTTCAACACCAAAAACCGCAATGCCTTTTTTGTAAAGCAGTTCAATTTGCAAAATGCGCTCAGCGTATAAGGGATCAAAAGATTTATTTTCTTTTTTATAGCGCTGCATAGTACGTTCAGAAAGGTGCAGGTATGACGACCATTCTTCAACACCCAGATGTATCTGGTTTGAAAGTTTGGTAAAATAAGGATACGGCACACCCTCTCTAACCATGTTGGTTAAATCAAAAGTGTCGTCGTCAACAAATTTATATGGTTTCTCTTTAGCCATGGCTTTGCCTCCTTTTGCGTCAAGTGTCATCAAATTTACGACACTTGTCAAAGATAAACAAATTTTTTTAGCAATAAGTTTTCTCACAAGCCGGGCTGTCATGCTAAGGTGCTCGAAGCATGATCCGCCTGAGGCGGCAATTGGCGCGTTCCATCCCAACGCTCACCCTTCGAGCGCCTCAGGGTGACAGCCTTTTTTAATTTGAAGTTGTCATTCTGAGCATAGCGAAGAATCTTATACGTTTATTATTCGCTTATATAAGATTCTTCGCTATGCTCAGAATGACAAAGTAAGATAGACCATGAAACAATAGAGTGCACCAGCTATTTATAAGACGCTAAAATGATCCCAAAATAAGCGCAATACATGTTATTATTGCTAACCAAGAGTTATCCAAAAGCTAACGAATTGAGGAAGGGCTTGGCCTTCCCAATTATTTTTTTCAGATGCAGGCTTTCTCTTTCTGATGAGTTTTGATTTTTGTACCTAAGAAACCCTATAAATGCCTAAGCTGACAACTCCATCCCAAACAATTCAACAATATGCTGCTGCAACTTTTGCTGAACTTCTTTGATGTCAACCTCGTGACCCAGTTCGGCTTTCATGGAGGTTACGGCTTTGTCGTCAATGCCACAGGGGATGATGTTTTGGAAATAAGAAAGGTCATTATTGATATTAAACGCCAGTCCGTGCATAGTAACCCAGCGACTGCAACGCACACCCATGGCGCTTATTTTGCGGGCGCGTTCATTATCGGGGTCAAGCCAAACGCCGGTATAGCCCGGGTAGCGCGATGCAGCGATGCCGTAATCGGCAAGCGTCAGTATCACCGCTTCTTCGAGCGTGCGCAGGTATAAATGTATATCGGTAAAGAAATTATCTAAATCTATAATAGGGTAGCTTACAATCTGGCCCGGACCGTGATACGTAATATCGCCTCCGCGATTGATATGATAATAGGTAGCGTGCTTTTCTTCTAAACCCTGCTCGTCCAATAACAAATGCTCTGGTTTGCCGCTATTGCCCAGGGTGTAAACATGTGGGTGTTCGCAAAAAATAAGATAATTTGGGGTGATGATTTCTTCCGGCTGGTCGTCGCCTGCTGCTACTTGTAATTCGCGCTTGCGGATTTCCATTTTAAGCGCGATGGTAGCATTAAACAATTCTTCCTGTTTTGCCCAGGCCTCTTTGTAATCAATCAATCCCCAATCCTGTACCCTTATTTTTTTGTTTTTCATTTTATTCCTTCACGTAGCCAATCATGTAGTCTTCGTATTGCAAATATCCAACGGTGTAGTCAATTTTGGTGTCGCCTTTGGTTAAAATGGCATTCAACTGACCCTCGCCGGTAAAGCTAAACGGCTTAAGGGCAATATCATCCATAAATGAAACCTCCTTTTGCCCGTGGCACTTGTAAACGGCCTCTTTGGCACACCAGCAGGCGTACAGCTGATTTATTTTTTGTTGTGGATCAATAAATGCCAATTCTTCAGGCGACAAAAATCGCGCGGCAATACGCTCTACTTTTTCTTTTACCTGCTCTACGTCAATGCCCACCGGGCTTTTATGGCTGATCATCACTGCAGCATAATCAAACGAATGGCTAAAAGAAATATGGTAGGGGAGCGATACCAGGTAGGGTTTGCCATGCTCATCAACCTTGCAGTCAATATACTCGCTGGTGTCAAGCATGGTGCGTAACAGCACACGTGTACTTAGCCAATGTAAATTGCGCTTGCCGTTGCCGATATTTTGAACAAAGGCTTTTTCTTCATCGTTCAGCTGTAGCTGGTTGTACAGATCTTCGGCCTGCTCTTCAATTCGCCAGAGTGCAAATTCTGTATCGTCATCAACCCTTTGTCTGAAAGCTATAGCCATGTGGTAAAATTGCAAAAAAGCATGACAAACATAGAGCAAATAATTTTAATTTTACCCAAAAAACCTTCCTCCCCGTATGATACTGTCTGACAAACGCATTCTTGAAGAAATTGAAAAGGGCAACATAGTTATTGAACCCTTTAAAAGAGAGTGCCTTGGCACCAATTCGTACGACGTGCATTTGGGTAAATACCTGGCCACTTACAAAAGCCGCATGCTTGACGCCAAGGTGCACAATGAGATTGAAAGCTTCGAAATACCTAAAGAGGGCTTTATATTACAACCCAATACTTTATACCTGGGCGTAACCATGGAATATACCGAAACCCACCAGCATGTACCCTTTCTGGAAGGTAAATCAAGTACCGGCCGTTTAGGTATTGATATCCACGCTACTGCAGGTAAAGGCGACGTAGGTTTCTCAAACACCTGGACGCTGGAGATATCTTGTACGCAACCGGTAAAAATTTATCAGGGGATGCCTATCGGCCAGCTGATTTATTTTGTGGTTGAGGGCGATATTGAAACTACCTACGAAACCAAAAACAACGCTAAATACAAAAACAAAACCACCCGCCCGGTTGAGAGTATGATGTGGAAGAACACTTTCTAAAAATCACTACCCGACGGAAGCATACTAAACATTATCACGCATTTGTCGTGGTTTTTAGTTAATTTTGTACCCCAGCATGTCCACTACAGAAACACAAGAACAAACCTTTACGCTCGAAGAGTTGTTGGCGGGGTTTAAAGAAATGCATCGTCTTATTTTATGGAACGATGATTTTAATACCTTTGATCATGTAATACATTGTATGATCAAATACCTGGATTATACCGAAAGCCAGGCCGAACGCATTGCCTGGAAAGTGCACAATGAAGGCAAATGTGCCATCCTCGAAGGATCATTTACCGAAGTTGAGGTTTATCGCAAAATTTTACAGCAAGAAGGTTTGACGGTGAGTGTGGAATAGTGAGTGGTGAGTAGTAAATAGTGAGTGATAAACCGTGTTGTTAAAATATAAAAGCCCTTGCATTGCAAGGGCTTTCTTGTTATTTGACACACATTTTACTTCATTACTTACCACTCACTATTCACCACTCACTACTCATCCTACCAAATAATTCCACCCATGTGTGTCAGGTGCATTACCATAGCGGATGGCATCTAAAGCTTTCAATGCTTTTTGAGAGAACTCGCGTTTTTCAGGAGCAATAAGGGTGTATTCTTCACCATCAGCGTAGATAGAACCTACCGGGGCAATGGTTGCTGCGGTACCCGCGCCGAATGCGTCGGTCAGTTTGCCGTTTTTGGCGGTTTCAATCAGTTCGTCAACAGAAACTTTACGAATCTCGACAGGTACACCAAAATCATGCGCCAATTGAATTACGGTATCGCGGGTTACACCATCCAGGATGGTATCCAGCGCAGGCGGGGTTACCAGTTTACCGTCAATCATGAACATCGCGTTAGCGGCTCCCATTTCTTCAATGTAGCGGTGCTCTTTGGCGTCGGTCCAAATCAGTTGGTCAAAACCTTCTTCAGTTGCTTTTTTAGCCGGGAACATAGAACCCCCGTAATTACCGGAAGATTTGGCGAAGCCCATGCCACCTTCGGCCGAGCGGGTATAATGTGTTTCGATTTTAACGCGCAGCGGCTTGGTAAAGTAAGGGCCAACCGGGCACAGTAAAACCATGTATTTGTAGGTTTGCGACGGCGCTACGCCCAGGTATTGGTCGGTAGCGAACATAAATGGCCTGATGTATAATGAGTGGCCGGCAGCGCCTGGGATCCAATCGCGGTCAATATCTACAATAGCTGCCAGACTTTGCAGGAAAACATCCTCAGGGATAGTCGGCATACACAAACGTTCGGCCGATTTATTGAAACGAGCCGCATTTTTATCCGGACGGAAGATAGAAACCTTGCCATCCGCATGTTTGTAAGCTTTTATGCCTTCAAAAAACGATTGGCCGTAGTGTAAAGCAGAAATACCTGGGCTGACCGTAATTTCGCCATAAGGAACAATTTGAAAATTTTTCCATTCGCCGTCGCTGTAATCAGCAACCAGCATGTGATCAGAAAACGTGCGTCCAAAAACCAGGTTGCTAAAGTCCGTTTCTGCCAAACGCGACTTGCTAGTTCTGGTGATTTTAATGTCCAGGGTATCAGTCATTGCTTTATCTATTAAGTATATTTCAGGATGCGCAATTTACCTAATTTACAGCGTGTTTAGCAAAGGGAAAATCAAATTTATTATGCATGCATTGTATTTCATTGCATAACTGTGACATAAAGTTGGCTGTGGGAGCCTGAGTAATCGTATGGGTCAGATTTTGGTCACCCATTAGTTCGGCGGCGCAATTAATGCTTTAAACCGGCTGCCTGCCTGTTGATGCCGGCAATAAATTGGCCGTGGGGAAATTTGCGTTTATAGTCTTTCACCAGTTCATTCGCCAAATCCTTATTTCCGCTTTTAATGGCGTTGCTTACCAGCAAATAACCTAATTGCTCAATTACAGGGTTAGGCAAAAATCGAGTGGCGCTAAGCCAGCGTATGTATACCTGGCCATATTTATTGTTGAATGCGTTGAACTCGGCGACAGTGATGCCATAGTCGGGCATTGGCTGGTTGGATTTAATATTTTGAGCTTTAACTTTTATAGCCGATTTGGTTTGTTTGTACCATAAGTAGTTATTAGCAAATAGATAATATTGTGGTCCCGGCGGGAAGACCTCGGGTTTAGGATCGGCCTGGTCAAGTGCGCTGATCATAAGGTTTACCATTTTTTCGTGAGTATCGCCGCCCAGCAGCACCAGCTCGTAAAGATTATTGTAGGCCGCAGCTTTAATTTCGCCGATGATAAGTTTTTTATCTTTTGGATTGATGGCTGATTGATTAACCGCAGCGATTTTCCTATCGCGCATAGCAAAATAAGGTTTTACCAATTTATTGTTCAGGTCGGCAGAGCTCAGGCTGGTATAGGCACCGTCATTTTGTAAAAAGAAGGGATACTCTTCTACATTAATCTTTTGCAGTACCAGGTTTTCAGGCAATGCAGTACCACCGGCCAGTTTAAAACCTTTTGGTTGCTGATTGTTTAATTCTACTTTCAGGTTTTTGCCGGGTTTGAGCAAAATAAGATGGAAGTTTTGCTCAAAGACCAAATCGCCAAATCGGGTGGTTTTGGCGGGCAGTGTTATTGCAAATGTGCCGTTTTTTGCGACCGGGATTTTTATGGAATTAGCATCGTCAAAGCCATACACCAGCGGAATGTTAATTTTTAATTCACTGCTACCGTTGTAATTTTTAATGGTGCCGCTTAGCTTAAATTGCGCAGAAACGCTTGTGCTGTAAATGTATAACAGCAAAAAGAAGATTTTTTTCATTAATGTAATGATGGAAGAATATTAATCTAAGATAGCCAGCATCTGCTTCAACTCGTCCACCTTTTCGTTTGAGCCCAAATGCTCGTACGAGCTGATGAGGTTGCGCAGCACGCGGCGTATGATGTCGGTATTTGAACAGGGTTCATAAAACTGCTTGTCGAAGCTCAGGTTCAACTGCTTCAGGAACATGTCCACATCCCGGCGACCAAAAATGAAGCCTTTGTTAAAGGCATTGATGTAAAAAAGAATACCGCTTTCAAACTCGCTTTCCTTGCTTTCGTCAAGATAGGCCAGTATAAAATGCTGCGGTAGGTTTACACCATGAACCGGTATATCCAGTTTTTGGGCAATGACAGAGTATATGATGGCCAGTAAGATCTGGTTGCCTTTCTTGGTTTCCATCACCTGGCTCAGGTAGCTGTTTTGCGGGTCCTGGTGATTGGTGGTATTGCCGCTAAAGCCGTACATGTGGTAAAATACATGATTGATTAGCTTAACCTGCTCAACGGGGCTGGCTTCGTTGTTCATCTGTATCCAGACATCACGCTTAATGGCTTCCAATTGGTTAATGATCTTTTGCTCGTCGAGGTCAGGGTATTGGTAGCGGTTAATAATTAAGATACCCTGCAATAAATCAAAAGCGCCCCCCTGGTACCAAAGCTTCAGATCGTTAGTTACTATACCAAACTGAATTTCATGTACCAAATTAGCAATACGCTCTTGCTGAATGCTGTCAAAAGCCTCACCGAAAGCAGATTCCAAATGTTCAATGGCCTCGCTGCCATATGACAACAATTTGTTATGAACATGGTTATATATTTCCGGATCGGGATCGTCCAACAGACGTATCAGTGAGTTTACTTCAATTAGATTTATCATGGGTACTGCTAAAATACGAACGTTTATATAATTTTACAACCATGTCAAATTTTAGGTTTGCCAAAGACTACCTTCGCTATCGCTCAAAAGCAAAAACCAGGCACGGCCTGCACTCACCCTTCGTTTACCGATTGGTTGATAATATTATATACGATTTTTATGCCAAAAACGTATATGCCGAGGTTGAAACCATTCGCCGTGAATTGTTAAACGACGACCGGATAATAACCATAACAGATATGGGTGCCGGCTCGCGCGTTAATAATGACCCTTATAAACGGATAGGCGATATCGCTCAAAATGCGCTGAAGCCGCCGAGGCTTGCACAGCTTATTTACCGCCTTGCGGCCGATTTGCAACCAAAAAACATTATCGAGTTGGGCACCAGCCTGGGTACTACAAGTATTTATCTGCAAAAAGCAGCACCGCAGGCACATGTTTATACGCTTGAAGGTTGCCCTGAAACGGTTGACATCGCTAAAGAAAGTTTTGCCAAAGCTGGGGTAGAAGAGATCGAGCTAATCCCCGGTAATTTTGATGATACTTTAAAAGGACTTATAGACAGCCTTGATCAAATTGATTTTGTGTTTGTAGACGGAAACCATGTAAAAGATGCTACGCTTAGATATTTTGAATGGTGCCTGCCCAAAGTGCACGAAAATACTCTACTGATATTTGATGACATCCACTGGAGCCGGGGCATGAAAGAAGCCTGGGAGCAGATCAAAGCACACCCGCAGGTAACGGTGACAGTCGACCTGTTTTGGATGGGGCTGGTTTACTTTAGGAAAGGGCAGGTGAGGGAGGATTTTGTGATTAAAATCTAATAGGTTGTACGTTATACGTGGTACGTTTTACGTTTTTTTGAATTAATAACGTACAACCTCAAATGTACCACGTATAACCCCTAAAACGCCTCTCCCAGTCCCACATAAAATCCGCTTTCGCGTTTTTCGCCGAATGGTTTTTGGCCTATGCCGTAGTCGGCGCGTATGCTTAGGCCCTTTTCAACGTCGAAGAAATAACGCAGTCCGCCGCCGTAGTTTGGTTTTAGGGCAGGGAAGGTAAATGTGGTATGGAACACTTCGCCGGTGCCCATAAATCCAACTAGACCAAAACGCTCACTCAGGCGATAGCGCAATTCGGCCTGGCCGGCCAGGTAATTGCGGTCGCGGTAGCGGCCACCATAGTAGCCGCGCATCATTTCGTCGCTACCCATCTCCGGCAATAAGTAAAACGGCGAGCGGGCGCCGGTAAGGCTTTGTTCTTGCACGTCAAACCCTAAAACAAAACGTTTGCTTAGCTGATAGAATGAGGTATACTCTATATTTAAAAGGCCGCCTTGATAGCTGTTATTGCCAAACACGCCCTGCATGATATTATAATAAGCATTAACCATCATACCCTTGGTGGTATAGGTGTTGTTGTTACGGCTATCGAAAATAAAGCTTGGGCCTAAGTATAAAAAGGTGCCTCCGGCGCGGTCCTCAACCAGCGGACTGGCATTGTAGATGCTGTTCGGATCGTTATTGCTGAAGTCGTATTTATAGCCGCCGCCTACTAATCCCGCATAAATATTTTTAGCTACCCGTTTTTGCGCTTCCAGCATCAGGCGATAGCGCTTTTGACCCACGGTTACTTCGTTGGCTTTTGCGGTGTTGTTGCCTATGCCATAAAATGAAAAAGGAAAGTCGATACGGCCCAGCGATGCATAATAATGATATTTATTTTGCGGTGCCCAATAAGTAGTGCTCAGATTTAAGCGGTTTTGGCCCTTGGTTGTAAGGGTTGCATAGGCATATAAGTTAGATACACGGGTTTCGTGGTGAATGGTATCAGAATAATAGGAGTACAAACCGGCACCACCCGCCTCGATGCCAGTCTCAGGCGCCGACGACAATATGGGTAATAACACAAAGCTGCTGCGTTTACTGGTATCTTTTTCAAAATACATTTTGCGAATAAACTTCGGGATGATCTTTTGTGCCTCAACCGGGCGAAGGCCTGCTGTAATGCTGATGACGGCCAGTAAAGCGATAAGTTTTTTCATGTGGCGTTGTAGCCGCTAAGATAGATGTTAGCTATTTATATTATATACGTATTATAAAGATTTAATTTGGGCGGATGACAGTTGGGGGAGTAAGACCTCTTTCACAACATTTGAAATTTAAAATCGGGGTAACGCTAAAATGTCTACTTTTGCGCAATATTTATAACAATAAAATAATGAGCACAACTAAAGGACCCGTATCTCAGTTTATTGAAAAAAACTATTTGCATTTTAATGCCGCAGCGTTAATGGATGCCGCTAAGGGCTACGAGACCCATTTGCTTGAAGGTGGTAAAATGATGGTGACCTTAGCCGGTGCCATGAGTACTGCCGAGCTGGGTATTTCATTGGCCGAGATGATCCGTCAGGATAAAATAGCTATCATTTCATGTACAGGCGCAAACCTTGAAGAAGATATCATGAACCTGGTAGCGCACTCGCACTACAAACGTGTACCTAACTATCGCGATTTGAGTCCGCAGGATGAGTGGGATCTTTTGGAGAACCATTACAACCGCGTTACTGATACCTGTATTCCTGAAGAGGAAGCTTTCCGCCGTTTACAAAAACACATCCATAAAATATGGAAAGATGCTGATGACAAAGGCGAGCGTTATTTCCCGCATGAGTACATGTACAAAATGCTGTTAAGCGGCGACTTGAAGCAATACTATGAGATTGACCCTAAAAACTCATGGATGCTGGCCGCTGCCGAAAAAAATCTGCCTATCGTAGTGCCGGGTTGGGAAGACTCAACTATGGGTAACATCTTTGCGTCGTACGTTATTAAAGGTGAGATCAAAGCCACTACCATGAAAAGCGGTATCGAGTACATGGCATGGCTGGCCGATTGGTACGTTAAAAACTCATCTGGCAAGGGTATAGGTTTCTTCCAGATTGGTGGCGGTATTGCCGGCGACTTCCCGATTTGTGTTGTGCCGATGTTATATCAGGATATGGAAATGCAGGATATTCCGTTCTGGAGCTATTTCTGCCAGATCTCTGACTCAACCACTTCATACGGTTCGTACTCAGGTGCAGTACCTAACGAAAAGATCACCTGGGGTAAACTGGATGTAACCACGCCTAAGTTTATCGTAGAAAGCGACGCCACAATTGTAGCTCCGCTGATCTTTGCATGGTTGCTGGGGCAGTAAGTATTATTAAATATAAATAGGAAAGGGCCGGATGTTGATTCGGCCCTTTCCTATTTTGCGGCATCTTATATCAATCGCGTCATTACGAGGAACGAAGCAATCTCTACACGACAGTAACACCATGCTTTTGATTAGCATGTGTAGAGATTGCTTCGTTCCTCACAGCAATGACGTTTTAAGTATTGTGCGTAGCTTTTTAGCCTAAAATAACCGTTGCAACATAGAAAATGTTTGGATTTAGAACGCCTGCCCGCTATTGTCAATAGCACATACGTGTATCCAAAACACCTATCCAGCAAATTTCCATTGCAAAATCTGCTTTCTTTTCGCCCATCTTTGTTTTGCAAATCATCGCCCTAAAACCGTCTAAACGATTGCTTTTAAATAGGTTATAATATTTGCATTTACTGTGTAAATAGTACCCAAGATTTTGATTATTTAGAATAATTATAAATTAAGTTTTACTGTCATTTATTTGTCAGCGATTATTTAATAAATTATACTTTTGTGGCTGAAAATTCCGAGAAAAGCTAAGGCCGAACCTCTGTTTTACACACTTTACAAATAAATATTTAGCATTAATACAACTTTATGAGAAGCATCTCATTGATTTTTAAACAATTCTCGAAGACAGTTTTGCTGCTTGCCTGTTTCACTGTTTGGGGAATTTCTGCTAAGGCACAAGGCGACGCTGCAAAAGGCGAAGCAACATTCAAGTCTGCTGGTTGTACGTCTTGTCACAAGATAGACACGCGTATGACTGGTCCGGCCTTGGGTCCGGCTATTTCATCAAGCACTGATGACAAATGGTTTACCAACTGGGTTCACGACAGTCAGGCGCTTGTTAAAGCCGGCGACAAAAAAGCTGTTGATATCTTCAACCAGTTTGGTCAAACGCCGATGCCTGCCTTCCCGCAACTTTCAGACGGCGACATTTCTGACATCTTAGCTTATGTTCGTGCCGACTGGAAAAAAATGCAGGACGATAAAGCAAAAGCTGGACCTGCTGCCGGTGCTGTTGCTGAAGATAAAGGCCCAAGCGACATAGCTGTTTATGCCTTAATAGGTGTGATCATCATTGCTTTGATCATTATCCTGGTGTTAAACAAAGTTGTTGCTACTTTAGAACGCTTGCTGGCAGGTAAAAGATTATTACCTGTTGAAGAAGAAGCTGCTGAAGAAGGTGCTGCTGAAAAAGACAAATACGCTACTCTGAAAAGAGTAATTAAAAATAAGAAACTGGTATTCTTTATCCTGTTTTGCGGTACGGTTGCCATGAGCAGCTGGACCTGGGTTATTTTGTGGAACACACACGTGCCACAAGGATATCAGCCGGTGCAACCTATTAAGTTCCCTCACGATTTGCACGCAGGTGTGATGCAAATTCAGTGTCAGTATTGCCACACAGGTGCTTTCAAATCTAAAAACGCTTCAATACCATCATTAAACGTGTGTATGAACTGCCACAAGGTTGTTAAAACCGAGTCGCCAGAGATTCACAAAATTTATGATGCGTTGGGTTATGATCCGGCAACTCAGAAATATGACAGTCTGAAAGCTCGTCCTATTCAGTGGATCCGTATCCACAACCTGCCAGACTTTGTTTACTTCAACCACTCGCAACACGTAAAAGTTGGCGGTATTAAATGTCAGCAATGCCACGGCCCGGTTGAAACCATGAAAGAGGTTTACCAATACTCGCCATTAACAATGAAATGGTGTATACAGTGCCACAAACGCACAGATATTAATATGAAAGGCAACGGATATTACGAGAACATGGTTGCGGTTCACGACCTGATTAAAAAAGGTGTGAAAGTGACTCCTGCTCAATTGGGTGGTATCGAGTGCGGCAAATGCCACTATTAATAATAACAGAACTTAGCATTACAGTTTATACTATAGCTTAAATGGATAGCAATAAAAAATACTGGAAAGGTTTAGAAGAGCTAAACAAAACACCAGAATTTGTTGAGAAAAATAAACATGAATTCGCGGAACCTGTTCCAATCGAAGATGTTTTGAGTGGAGACGGTTTATTAGGAAAAACTCCTCGTCGCGACTTTTTGAAGGCGGTAGGCTTTGGTGTAGGCGCAGTTACTTTGGCAGCATGTCAAAAAGCACCTATACACAAATCAATCCCATACCTGATCAAGCCGGAAGAGGTTACTCCGGGTGTAGCCAACTACTACTCATCAACTTATGAGGGTAGCGCAATTTTGGTTAAAACCCGCGAAGGTCGCCCTATTAAAGTAGAGGGTAACCCTAACGACCTTTTAGCTAAAGGTGGTTTGAGTGCACAGGCACAAGCATCAGTGTTGGATCTGTATGACGTAAGTCGTGTACAATCTCCATTGGTGAACGGCGAAGGCCATGCCTGGAGCGAAGTTGATGATTACGTTAAGTTAGAACTTGCCAAAATCAAAGATTCAGGAAAAAAGATCGCTATCGTATCGTCAACCATCAGCAGTCCTTCAACCTTAGCTGTAATTGCTGACTTTATTACTGAATACCCAACCGCTAAACACATCATGTATGATGCGGTTTCTTATACGGGTATTATCCAGGCTAACCAAAACAGCTTTGGTAAAGCCGTATTACCTCACTATAATTTTGATAAGGCTGACGTTATCGTAAGCTTCGCTGCCGATTTCCTGGGAACCTGGATCTCTGGCGAAGAGTTTACCCGTCAGTACGTATCTAATCGTAATAACAAATCGCTTCAGTCTAAGAAAATGTCGCGCCACATCCAGTTCGAAAGTGGCATGAGCCTGACAGGTACCAATGCCGATACTCGTATCGCATTGAAACCATCTGAAGAAGGTATTGCTTTAATTAACCTGTACAACGCTATCACCGGTACTACTTTACCGGGTAGCAAAAAACTAGCTGACAACGCTGTTAACAATGCCATCATCTTAGCTGCTAAAGAATTAGTAGCTGCAAAAGGTAAAGCATTGGTTGTAGCCGGTTCAAACGATGTAGCTACTCAGGTGTTGGTTAACGCTATCAATGCTGCATTAGGAAGCTACGGAACTACTATCGACCTGGATAACAATTCAAATCAATACAAAGGTAATGACGCCGATTTGGCTGAGTTTGTAAACGAAGCTAAACAAGGCCAGATTGCTGCTGTAATGTTCCTGAATGCTAACCCGGTTTACGATTACTATAACACAAAAGAATTAACTGACGCTTTAGCGAAAGTTCCTCTGAAAATATCTTTCAATACAAGCCTTGACGAAACATCTGCATTGGCCACTGTAGTTGCTCCGAACCACCATTACTTAGAGTCATGGGGTGACGATAGCGCTATCGCCGGTTACTACACCGTAATGCAGCCAACCATTAACCCGGTTTATAACACCCGTCAGGCTGAAGAAAGCTTAATGATATGGAGCAACAGCACTGCTAAATCTTATTATGACTATGTAAGAGCCAAATGGGATGCTAATATCCTTCCATTAGGTGGTTTATCTGGTCAGAAAGGTTGGGAGTCTGTATTGCAGACGGGTTTTATACTAGCTGCTGCAAAACCGGCAGGCGCTTATTCATTTAGCAAAGACCTGAATGCAGTTGCTCAAACTATATTGGCCCAAAGCACTCAACAAGCTGCCGGCGACGGTGCTTTTGAGTTGCATTTATACCAAAGCTCGGCATTGCGTAGCGGTAAACAAGCAAACAACCCTTGGTTACAGGAGTTGCCTGATCCGGTATCAAAAGTTACCTGGGACAACTTTGCAGCTATGTCATTGACCGACCTGAAAGCATTAAACCTGCAAGAAGGCGACATCATCACTATCGACGCTAACGGAACCAGCATTGCTTTACCGGTGTTATTACAACCTGGCCAGGCAAAAGGTACTATCTCTGTAGCCGTTGGTTACGGCCGTACCAAAGGTGGTAAAGTAATTGAATCAGGTATTGGTAAAAATGCTTATCCGCTGCATAGCTTCCGTAACGGTACTATACAAACTACAGCAGTTGCGAAAATTTCTGCAACCGGCGATCAGATCATCCTTGCTCAAACACAAACTCACCACTCATACGAAGGCCGTAACGTTATCCGCGAAGCTACCTTCACTGAATACAAAAAGAATGCTTATGTAAACAGTGGTAAAGACGGTGAGCACAAAGATTACAAGTCGTTGTGGGAAAATTACGACAGACCAACCTTTAACTGGGTTATGGCTATCGACCTTAACGCTTGTACCGGTTGCGGTGCCTGCGTGGTAGCTTGTAACGCCGAAAATAACGTTCCGGTTGTTGGTCGTGACGAGGTTCGTCGTCGTCGTGAGATGCACTGGATCCGTATTGACCGTTACTACACCTTTAACGAAGAAGGTAAAGGCATCACTGAAGAACACGAGATCGATCAATTGAAAAACATCGACAACGTATCAGTTACTCACCAGCCAATGCTTTGCCAGCACTGCGATCACGCACCTTGCGAAACTGTATGTCCGGTACTAGCTACCGTTCACTCTTCAGAAGGTTTGAACCACATGGCTTATAATCGTTGCGTAGGTACCCGTTACTGCGCTAACAACTGTCCGTTCAAAGTGCGTCGTTTCAACTGGTTCAACTACTGGAATGATTCACGTTTTGAAAACTATCTGCAAGAACAGCATACACAATTAGTACTGAACCCGGATGTGGTTACCCGTTTCCGCGGTGTTATGGAAAAATGTACCATGTGTATCCAACGTATACAGTCTGGTAAATTGCAAGCTAAAATGGAGAAACGTTCTGTTAAAGACGGCGACATTAAAATGGCTTGTCAGCAAACTTGCTCTGCAAATGCGATCATCTTCGGTAACGGTAATGATCCGGACTCAGAAGTATCAAAAGCATTACGCAGCGAAAGAACCTACTACGTACTTGAAGAATTGAACGTACAGCCAGGTATCGGTTACCAGGTTAAGGTTAGAAACACAACTGAATTAGAAGCTTAATCTTTACAATAGCTATAATATGGCATCTCATAAAGAATCAATAATAAGGGAACCATTAGTTACCGGCAAAGGGATCACCTATGCTAAAGTAACTGATGATATATTGAATCCCGTTGAAAATAAACCAAACAAAGCCTGGTGGATCGGCTTTACTGTATCATCATTAGGCGCTTTGCTTTGGGTGTTTGCAGTAAGCTGGACATTCTGGTACGGTATCGGCTCATGGGGTCTGAATAAAACAGTAGGCTGGGCCTGGGATATCACCGGTTTCGTGTGGTGGGTAGGTATCGGTCACGCTGGTACGCTGATCTCGGCGGTATTGTTGTTGTTCCGTCAAAAATGGCGTAACTCTATTAACCGTTCGGCCGAGGCGATGACAATCTTCGCGGTAATTTGCGCCGCTACTTATGTAGTATCTCACATGGGGCGTCCATGGATGGCGCTTTACTGTTTACCATTGCCTAACCAATACGGCTCACTTTGGGTGAACTTTAACTCACCGCTGATCTGGGACGTATTCGCGATCTCAACTTACTTCTCTGTATCATTAGTATTTTGGTACACCGGTTTATTACCTGATATCGCTACTATCCGCGACCGCGGTAAAGGCTGGTACCGCCGTATCTATTCTGTCCTTTCTTTCGGATGGACCGGTTCGGTAAAAACCTGGCAACGTTTTGAAACCGTGTCATTGATTCTGGCAGGTGTTTCAACTCCGCTGGTACTTTCAGTACACACGATAGTATCTATGGACTTTGCAACTTCGTTAGAGCCTGGATGGCACACCACCATCTTCCCTCCATACTTCGTTGCGGGTGCGATCTTCTCTGGTTTCGCGATGGTACAAACGCTGTTGCTGGTAACCCGTAAAGTATTAGGCTTAGAGAACTACATCACCATGTTCCACATCGAATCAATGAACAAGATTATCTTGCTTACAGGTTCGGTAGTAGGTGTGGCTTATATTACAGAATTCTTCATCGCTTACTACTCTGGTGGTGAGTATGAGCAATACACTTTCTTAAACCGTTTCATCGGTCCGTACTGGTGGGCAGGATGTATGATGTATGGCTGTAACGTATTGATGACCCAGGTAATGTGGTTCAAGAGAGTACGTACCAATATTACCATGTCATGGGTATTGTCAATCATTGTAAACATAGGTATGTGGTTTGAGCGTTTCGTGATCATCGTTACCTCACTTCACCGCGACTTCATCCCATCAAGCTGGGCAATGTTCTATCCAACCTGGGTTGACGTATCAGTATTCATCGGTTCAATAGGCGTGTTCTTTACCTTGTTCCTGTTGTTCATCCGCGTGTTACCGTCAATTGCGATGGCCGAGGTGAAACTGTTGTTGAAAGAACAAAGCGAAGAATACAAATTGAAACAAATGGAAGCCGGTCATCTGGATCCTGAGCAAGTAGAATTCTACAAAACCTCATTGAAGAAATTTGACGGTGTTGATATATCAGTTTACGAAAACGCATAAAGACTATGAGCAGCACTAAATATATATTAGGCCTTTTTGACGATCCGGATGTAATGATGCATGGTATCGACAAATTACAGAAAAATAGCGTCCCTATTTATGATGTATACACACCAATGCCAATTCACGGCATTGAGGCAAAATTGGGTATAAAAGATTCACGTTTAGGTTACGCAGCGTTTTTGTTTGGCTGTTTAGGTGGTACTACCATATTTACTCTGGTATGTTACTTCCTGGTTTATGACTGGCCTATGAACATTGGCGGTAAGCCTCACTTTGCTGTTCCGGATTTTATCCCGGTAACGTTCGAATGGTCAGTATTATTTGCATCATTCGGTATGGCCTTCACATTCTTTTACGCTACGCACCTTTTCCCGGGTCGCGCACCAAGAGTAATGGATCTGCGTGCAACTAACGACCGTTTTGTGATAGCTATCGACGCTAAAACAGACGTTCCGCACGACGATATCACTAATATCCTGAAAGAAGCAGGAGCAGTTGAAATTAAGCATAACGACAGAAAATATGTTAGCTATGAATAAATATAAAGTATTGGGTATAGCGGTTGTTACCGTTGTTGCAGCGATTGTAACTTCATCATGCAACAATAAGAGAAGTCCCGGATGGGAATATGCTCCCAATATGTATGAGAAGATAGCCTTTGATCCGGATCAGGCTAATCCGAATTTTAAAGACGGAAAAACGGCACAATTGCCGCCGGCAGGTACAACCCCTGTTGGTTTTACAAGATTTGATTATCCAAAAACGATGGATGGCTACAATCAGGCCAGCATCGAGGTTAAAAGCATATTGGCTCCAACCGCAAAAAACATGGAAGACGGTAAGGCATTATTTATGACTTTCTGCTCTCCATGCCATGGTAAAACCGGTCAAGGTGATGGTATTGTAACAACTCACGGCTTCCCGCCGCACCATCTTACTCTAAAGGACAATCATCTCGCGGTGGTGCAATGAAAGACTTAACCGATGGTAAAATATACCACACCATTACTTACGGCTTAAACGCGATGGGCTCATACGCATCACAGCTTAACCCTGAAGAAAGATGGAAAGTAGTACTGTATGTTCACCATTTACAAACTTTATAAGAATTGAATTTAATGGAAACTCATAATACTATAAACGAACAATACGAATTTGGCGGTAAGCTAAAAACCTTCAGCCTTGTAGCTATAGTTATAGGTGTTGTAGGTATCATTGCAGGCTTCCTGATGGGCCCTGAGCGTGAATTTGCTAACCTGCTGTTAAACGGGTACTATTTTGCCTGCGTATGTATAGCAGGTGTTTTCTTCTGCGCTGTACAATATGCTGCTCAAGCAGGTTGGTCTGCATCAATGTTGCGCGTACCTCAGGCTTTTGCAAAAGTATTACCTTATGCTGCTGTAATATTAGTTGTAATTGTTGCTGCAGGTATTTTCATGACTCAGCAAGTAACTACCGAAGAAGGTGGCCATGCTATAACCGGTACCTACTTATATAAAGAGTGGGCTCCAAAGGCTATCACAACTCCGGGTAACGAAGCTTATAACAAAGTTATAGTTGGTAAGTCTGGTTACTTAAACATTCCTTTCTTCTTCCTGCGTTTAGCGTTTTACCTGGTAGCTTACAGCATTTTAGGTCTGTTACTGGTTAAATACTCAAACAATGAGGATGAGCTGGGCGGTATGTTCAACTACAAAAAGAGCTTTAACATTGCTTGTGCGTTCCTGGCAATATTTGGCTTTACGGTTCCATTGTTTGCTTTCGACGTTATCATGTCGTTAGATGCACACTATTTCTCAACCATGTTTGGCTGGTATAATTTTGCTGCTCTTTGGGTAGCAGGTTTGTCAGTTATTACTTTGGTGATGATTACCCTGCGCAGACAAGGTTACATGCAGTGGATTACTGCAGACCACCTGCACAATATGGGCCAATTGATGTTTGGTTTCTCTATCTTCTGGACTTACCTGTGGTTTGCTCAATTCTTGCTAACCTACTACGCTAACATTCCTGAAGAGGCTGCTTATTTCTACAAAAGATGGGAGCCTGAGTTCCAGCCTTGGTTCTGGTTAAATATTGTGGTTAACTTCTTAACACCATTCCTGGTATTGATGTCACGCGACTCAAAACGTCATGAAAATGTGATGAGAATTGCTTGTATCATCCTGATCCTGGGTCACTGGCTGGATTATTATATCATGATCATGCCGGGTACTGTAGGTCCTAAAGGCAGAGGTTTGGGTATACAAGAGATATTTACTTTCGTAGGATTTGCCGGCTTATTTACCTTCTTAGTATTTAACGCACTGAGCAAGTTTAAATCAATGGTACCTAAAAAGCACCCGTTCCTGCAAGAGAGTTTACATCACCATATATAATATTAAATTTGCAACTCAATTCAGAATACCAAACGACCAATACAATGGCATTCAATAAAATAATAAACGGCGGAGCCCTCTTGAACACCTTTGAGAAAATAACCTCCGTGAAAAATACTAAAAAGTTACTTGCGTTTTTAGCGGTGTTTATGCTTAGCGGCACAAACCTGCTGATGGCACAAACACAAACTGCCGATGCTGCCGCTAAACCGGGCGTTAACTGGTTAGGCGTAGGTTACTATGTACTGCTTTTTGTAGTAGCCGCTACAGTAATTGCGATTATAGGCAGAATATTGAAAGTGTACGACCTTAGCCAGCAGATTCGCGGCAAAAAAGGCATGAACTGGAATAATATATTAGGCGTTATGTGCCTGATATTCTTAGTAGTAGGTATGTATGGTGCTTACTGGGACATCACCGAGCAGGGCAGCATGAGCTTGCCTGAAGCGGCGTCAAAACACGGTGTACGTATTGATGCAATGTTCCTGACAACTACTATCATTACCATGATTGTATTTGTAATTACTCAGATATTGCTATTTACATTTTTGTTCAGATACAGACATTCAGATAAACGCAGAGCATACTTTTTACCTCACAACAATACCATTGAAAAAGTTTGGACTATTATTCCGGCTATCGTTTTAACTATCTTGGTGATCTTTGGTTTCTTCACCTGGCAAGATGTTGAGAACAGTGCCGAAGTTAAAGGTCAGCCTACACTAAACATTGACATCACCGGTCACCAGTTTGCCTGGGAAATTCGTTACCCTGGTGCTGACGGTAAATTGGGTAAAAAAGATTTCAGATTAACTGCCGGTGCCAACAAACTGGGTATCGACTTTAAAGATAAAAATAGCATCGATGATGTACAGGCAGATACCCTGGTATTACCTGTTAACAAAGTAGTACGCTTAAACATATTTGCACAAGACGTAATACATAGCGTTTATATGCCACACTTCCGCGTACAGCAAAACGCTGTACCTGGTTTGCCAACCTTCTTCAAATTTACACCTACTATTACTACTGAAGAAATGCGTAGAAAAGTAGATGATCCGAAATTTGAGTACTTGCTTTATTGCAACAAAATTTGCGGAAGCAGCCACTACAACATGCAGAAAGTGGTACGTGTTGTTACAGAAGACGAGTACAACCAATGGGTGGCCCATTTAAAACCTTACTTAACCCCGGCGTTACGTACAGAGTTAAAACTGGCATCAGCAGATCAGAATAAGAGTATTACAGAAAATAGGTTAGCGTTAAACAATTAATTAGCGATTATGTCAACATTAGCAGTTCACGATCACGGAGTAGCACATCACGAAGAGGGTCACGAGCATCACCACGATACATTCCTGACTAAATATATATTTAGCCAGGATCACAAAATGATTGCCAAGCAATTCCTGATCACAGGTATTACTATGGCGGTTATTGCCATGCTGTTGTCAATCCTGTTCAGGATTCAATTAGCATACCCTGATAAAGCATTCCCTTTGTTGGAAACTTTATTGGGCCGCTTTGCACCCGAAGGTCGTTTAGATCCGGAGTTCTACCTGTCATTGGTTACTATCCACGGTACCATCATGGTATTCTTTGTTTTAACTGCCGGTTTGAGCGGTACTTTCAGTAACTTATTAATTCCATTGCAAGTTGGTGCCCGCGATATGGCGTCTCCTTTCATGAACATGTTATCATACTGGTTCTTCTTTTTGGCTTGTACAATCATGTTATCATCATTCTTTGTACAAAAAGGCCCTGCAGGTCCGGGATGGACAATCTATCCGCCGCTTTCTGCATTGCCTCAGGCCATGAAAGGTTCAGGCTTAGGTATGACCTTGTGGTTAATTAGTATGGTGCTTTTCGTAGCTTCATCACTAATGGGTGGTATCAACTACGTAAGTACGGTATTGAACATGCGTACTAAAGGCATGGACCTTTGGAAAATGCCTTTAACTATCTGGGCATTCTTCTTAACTGCCATCCTGGGTATCTTATCGTTCCCTGTATTGGTAGCAGGTGTTGTATTGTTAATTTTCGACCGTAGCTTCGGTACCAGCTTCTATTTATCAGACATCGTTGTAAACGGTCAGGTAATGCCTTTTGAAGGTGGTAGCCCAATCTTGTTTCAGCACTTGTTCTGGTTCCTGGGTCACCCGGAAGTATATATCGTAATTATGCCTGCGATGGGTATCTCGTCAGAGGTTATGTCTGTAAATTCTCGTAAACCAATCTTCGGTTACCACGCGATGGTTTACTCTCTTATCGGCATCACCGTGTTGTCGTTCATCGTATGGGGTCACCACATGTTCGTTACGGGTATGAATCCGTTCCTGGGCGGTGTGTTCATGATCACTACATTGATTATCGCGGTACCATCGGCAGTAAAAACATTTAACTGGCTGGCCACTTTATGGCGCGGTAACATCAGGTTCACACCTGCTATGTTGTTCGCTGTAGGTATGGTTTCATTCTTTATCTCAGGTGGTTTAACCGGTATCTTCTTAGGTAACGCTGCGTTAGACATCAACCTGCATGATACTTATTTCGTTGTTGCTCACTTCCACCTGGTAATGGGGTCTGCGGCGATATTTGGTATGTTGGCCGGTGTTTACCACTGGTTCCCTAAAATGTTTGGCCGTATGATGGGCGAAAAATTAGGTTACCTGCATTTTTGGTTGACATTCATTGGTGCTTACCTGGTATTCTTTCCGATGCACTTTATGGGGCTTGATGGCGTGCCACGCCGTTACTATGCATTCACTGAGTTTGCTTCAATGCAGCGTTGGTTGTCTGTAAACGTATTCATCACATGGTCGGCTATTATGGCTGCCTGTGCTCAGGTAGCGTTTATTTTCAACTTCATTCACTCCATATTCTGGGGTAAAAAAGCCACTCAAAATCCTTGGCAATCAAATACCCTGGAATGGACTACTCCGGTTGAGCGTATCCACGGTAATTGGCCTGGCGAGATTCCAAGCGTTTACCGTTGGCCATATGACTATAGCAAGCCTGGAGCTGAAGATGATTTCATTCCGCAAACTGTGCCGCTTTCAGAAACTATGAGCTCAAACGTACCTCACGATTTTGAAGATAATCCTGCAGGTTTAGAAGCGTTGAGCAAATGGTCAAACGCACAACAAGCAAATCAAGAAGTAAAGTAATTTAATTACTGATCTGATATTAAGGGGTATCTGTACCTAAGTGTGAGTAGTTAGTAGAGAGTTGTGAGTAGTTAATGAAGAGCATCTTTATTCATCACTCACTATTCACGACTCGCAGCTCACACTTAGGTGATAGATACCCTTGTTAGTTATAAATTTTTCAATGAGCAGTCCAAAATCAAAAAATAGATTCAGAAAGACAAACCTGGTGAGTGTCGCTCTGCTTTTTTTGGTGATATTGGCGGGCGGTGTTGTACGCAGCAGCGGCTCGGGCATGGGCTGTCCTGACTGGCCAAAATGCTTTGGCTGCTTAGTGCCACCAACATCGGTGTCTGACTTACCGGCAAACTATAAAGAAAAATACGTAGAGGGCCGCGAGAAGAAGAACCAGCGTTTTGCCAAGACTTTAGACTTTTTAGGTTATACCGATTTGGCCCGTCGCCTGCGTGAAGACAAATCTATCCTAATCCCTGAAGAGTTTAACGCCGCTAAAACCTGGACCGAGTATATAAACCGCTTAGCGGGAGTGGCTTCAGGCATAGCGTTATTATTAACTGCCATTTATTCTTTCAGCTACCGCGAGGAAAATAAGCTGATACCGCTCTTGAGCGTATTTAACCTGATATTGATATTTTTCCAGGCATGGCTGGGATCGATCGTCGTATCGACTAACCTGGTGTCGTGGATTGTAACGGTGCACATGCTTTTAGCTTTGGCAATATTGGCGATATCCATCTTAACCTATCATCTGGCTAAGGTTACCGGTCGCCCTGCATTGAGGGTTAACGTGGTGACAAAGTTTGTGACGATACTGGCCTTATTCATCAGCATCCTCCAAATCACTTTTGGTACAGAGGTGCGTGAGAGGATTGATGCGGTATCTACCCGCCTTCAGGGTGGCTACCGTAACGAGTGGATCAAGAACGCAGGCGATATTTTCGTCCACCACCGCGACATGGCTATACTGGTATTGTTGGTGAACGTGATGTTATATGCCTTGATTCGCAGAGGATTTAGCAAACACTCCCTGCAGCAACAGATCATGAGCTTTACGTTCCTGATGCTGATCTTGCAGATCGTATCAGGGATATTGTTGTCGTACCTGGCTTTACCGCCATACGCGCAGGCAGTGCATGTATTGGTGGCGTGCCTTATATTTGGCGCTCAGTACTATTTAATGCTCAACTTATACAAATCAGTTAATATACACGGGGTAAGCAAATGACGAGGGGCGATTTTTCAAAACTGATTAAATTCAGGCTTACCTTTTTGGTGGTCTTTTCGGCGTCGATATCATTCATCATCGCCGCAAAAGCCAACGGAAACAACACCTGGGGGGCATTGTACAGCACTTTCATGTGGCAAAACTGGGGTAAGCTGGTAATAGGAGGTTTCCTGGTGACAGCTGCAGCTAACTGCTTCAATGAGGTTATAGAGGTTGACCTGGATAAGTTGATGAAGCGTACCAAAGATCGCCCTATGCCAGCCGGGCGTATGACCACCGGTCAGGGCCTGGTGCTTGGTTTAGGCATGGGTATGGCAGGTACCTACTTATTGGGTTCTTTGAATATATTAACGGGACTGCTTTCAGTATTCTCGATATTATTATACGCATTTGCCTATACGCCGTTAAAGCGTAAATCGCCGATTGCGGTTTTTGTTGGAGCGATACCTGGTGCATTGCCGGCGTTGATAGGCTATGTAGCCGGACAGCCGCATGGCCGTATTGACGAGATTGCATTGATATTATTCTCCATACAGTTTGTATGGCAGTTTGTGCATTTCTGGGCCATAGCCTGGGTACTAGACGACGATTATAAATTAGCGGGTTTCAGACTACTGCCAACCCAAAAACGCGATAGAGGTAGTGCTATTATCACCGTAATATTTGCGGTAATTTTGGTGCCGGTGAGCCTACTACCAACTATTTACCATTATGGTGGTTACTACGTTGGTGGCGTGTCGCTGGTATGTAGTTTAATATTTTTATACCAGGCGGTTGACCTGTTGCGCACCTTGCAGATTAAAGAAGCACGCAAGTTGATGTTTGGCTCTTTCTTTTATTTGCCTATAGTGCAGTTAATGTTTTTATTTGATTTTATAGCGAAGTGATGATGGCGACGATACAAGAAGATAAAGTAAACCTGGGCGCAAAAAAGTTTGTGATGTGGATTTTTATATTCACCTCATTCATGCTTTTTGCGGCGCTAACCAGCGGGTTTATTGTTTATGTGGGAGGCAGCAAAGCCCATGGACTTAACATTACACTACCGACGTCATTCAGATACAGTACGATAGTGTTAATTATAAGCAGCATTACGCTGTTTATGGCGTCAAAAGCGGCTAAGCAGCTGGAATTTGCCAAGCAAACCGCTCTGCTGTGGGCGACAATAGCCTTGGGTGTTGTGTTTTTGATATTACAGGTGTACGGCTGGTACACTTTGGCATACAAAATGCACATTTACCTGGTTGATCCAAACGCAACCCGTTCTTTTGTTTATGTAATGACTTTTTTGCACGTACTGCACATAATAGGGGGCCTTGCATGGCTTACCAGCGCAGTAAACGGCAGCATGAAACGTATACCACAGGTAAGAAATTTGTATCGAATGGAAATGACATCTATTTTTTGGCATTTTCTCGATATTATATGGATTTATCTGTATGTTTTTTTACTTTTGAACCAATAAATTAATAACTCTATAGCTAAAACAATGAGTGCAACAGTATCACAAATTGATGAAATAAAAACAACGCCATGGTCGGGCGGAAGATCTCCGTTCAATGTTGAGTATGGTAAAATTATGATGTGGTTTTTCCTCCTGTCGGATGCATTTACCTTCTCATCATTATTGATAGCTTATGGTGCGTTGCGTTTCAGTGCGCCAACCTGGCCATTGCCATCACTGGTATTCCAATCAGTTCCGGGTACGTCATTGGAGCATGCTCCTCTGGTATTTGTGGGCCTGATGACATTTATCCTGATCATGAGCTCTGTAACTATGGTATTGGCTGTTGAGGCCGGACACCGTAACGCCCGTAAAGAGGTTGTAGGCTGGATGATCGCTACCATCATTGGTGGTTTAATGTTTTTGAGCTGTCAGGCTTTAGAGTGGACCCATTTACACAGCGAAGGCTTCTGGTGGTCAGCTATCCCGAATGCAGAAACTTTAAAAGAGTTTTTTGAAGGGAACGTACCGCTGGCACAACAGCAAATGACGGCGCACCAGTTTGCTAACCTGTTCTTTACCATCACCGGTTTCCACGGTTTCCACGTATTTAGCGGGGTGATCATCAACATTATTATTACCATTAATGTGTTGGCCGGTACCTATGAGAAACGCGGCAGCTACCTAATGGTAGAAAAAGTTGGCCTTTACTGGCACTTCGTTGATTTGGTTTGGGTATTCGTATTTACCTTCTTCTATTTAGTTTGATCATTATTTAACCTGATATATTATGTCATCAGAAACTACAGAATTACATCACGCCGACGGCGAACACGGACACGGCGATACCATGACCCGCAAAAGAATATGGAAAGTGTTTTTCATATTGCTTGGTATTACCTGTGTTGAATTCTTTATAGCGCTTTACCTGGTACCTAACGGAATTGTACCAATTAACTGGGCTAACCCTTTATACATCGTTTTAACTTTATTTAAAGCGTTTTATATTGTTGCATTCTTTATGCACCTTAAGTTTGAAAGAACCGGTTTAGTTTTCTCTATCCTGGTGCCTATTTTATTCATTATCGGTTTGATCCTGGTATTGACCAACGAAAGTCACCACTGGATTACACTGAGACATTAATGAGTAATTTAAGCTCTCCGAAAAAAATAATAATCCTGGTAATGATACTTGCATTACCGGGATTTTTATATTATTTGCTAAACGTTAAGGGTAAAAACAGGTACATGCCGCTGCCATTTTTTGGCCCTAAAGAGTTGGCAAAAACCAGCCATAAATTTCATGGCAAAGTTATCCCTGATACCATTTACCACAAGTTGCCAGACTTTAAACTGGTTGACCAAACCGGCAGCATCATTACTAATAAAAGCTTTGACGACAGGATCTTTGTCGCCAGCTTTTTTTATACGCATTGCCCCACAGTATGCACAACCATTAATAACAATGTAAATGCACTGCTGTCTGACTATGCCAAGAACAAAATGATCTGCTTTGTGTCCATTACTGTCGACCCGCAGCGCGACTCGGTATCGGTATTGAAGGAGTATTCGAAAAGGTATAATCCGGCGGGTATAAAATGGTATTTCCTAACGGGCGATACTACAACCATCTATCCGCTGGCCCGTAAAGGTTTTTTGGTAGATGCTACCAAGGTTGACAATGATAGCTTTATTTACAGCGACAAGCTGATTCTGATAGATAAGGAAAAACGTATCAGAGGGTATTATTCAGGGACATCAACCAAAGATATTACCAAGCTTAACGACGAGATTAAAGTTTTAATTGCCGAAGAGCTGAGGAAAACTGACGAACCGCTTTACTAAGATTCAAGAATTAAGAGCAATTGTAGAGTCAAGAAACAAGAGCCAAGAATCAAGATATGCGAGGTTTAGTAAATTAAAATAATAATAGAATAAATAAAGTCTTGATTCTTGTCTCTTGACTCTTGTTTCTCTCCAAAAAAATGACTGATAAATTTATATTCCGTTTTGTAGCCGTAGTTTCTGTTTTTGTGTTTGCGGTGGTGGTGATTCTTAATCGTAAGATATTACCTGCGCCGGCTGTTACGCCTTCGTTCACTCATTTGCTGCCCTTGTTTAATGCTATTGTAAATGGCACTTGCAGTATTTTGCTGTTGATATCGCTGTATTTGATTACTCATGGCAATATAGTTTGGCACAAACGGGTTAATATCCTTGCGTTTTGTTTATCGTCGCTATTCCTGGTGTCATACATTACCTTTCATTATTTGATGAGGCAGGAAACCATTTATGGCGATCTGGATGGCGACGGCGTTTTATCAGCTACCGAACGCAGTGCTGTCGGCAGTTTACGCACAATTTATCTGACGATATTGATATCTCACATTATACTTGCTGCAGGTGTTTTACCGTTGATATTATTGAGCTTTTACCGTGGATTGAAAATGCAGGTTGAAAAGCATAAGAAGCTGGTAAGATGGACATTCCCTATCTGGCTATATGTAACGGTGACAGGGGTGATTGTTTATATTTTGATCAGGCCGTATTACCACTTCTAAAACAAAATTGTCATCTTGAGCATAGCGAAAGATCTTATACGCTTGATTAGTCGCTTGTATAAGATTTCCAGTTAGTCGAAATGACGCACTTAAAAAATAAGTAACTTTGCATTATGAAAGCCTACAGATTATTATTAATTCTTTTTGTGGCAGGGATGTTAACCTGCAGCGTATTGCCGGCGAGCGCGCAATGTGCTATGTGTACCACATCAGTTGAGTCGAACGCGCAGAATGGCAACACTACTACCAAAGGCTTAAATAATGGCATTGTGTATTTGTTGGCTGCGCCTTACCTGGCTGTTGCGATAGTGGGATATGTCTGGTACAAAAAATATCGCCGCAAAAACATCGATCTGAATATGCGCGACGAGAAGTTCAATTTAAATTAAGATATGACATAGTCGACCAGAAATGGTCGACTATTTTTTTGCAGGATATTATATATTTGCCTTTACGGTACCCATTGCCGATACACACATCAGCCATAATAAATGATACAGCAGCCCACCCTCGATTTTTTAAGCGAATTGGCAGATAATAACCACCGCGACTGGTTTATGGCCAACAAAAGCCGTTATGAAGCCGCACGCGAAAACGTAGTTGCACTTACCGACGAATTGCTCAAACTGATGCATAATATCGACCCTGCGCTATCGCCTGATCTGGAAGGTAAAAAGTGTGTGATGCGTATTTACCGCGATATTCGCTTTAGCAAAGACAAAACGCCGTATAAAATCAATTTTGGCATCAGCTTACCAACCACAGGTACAAAACTTGGCGGCGCAGAGTACTATCTGCATATACAGCCCGGTAAATCATTCATTGCCGGTGGCTATTGGATGCCTGAAGCTAATCACCTAAAGGCCATCCGCCAGGAAATTGACTATAATGCGCAGGAGCTTAAAACAATTATAGACGAGCCTGAGTTTGTAAAGTTATTTGGCGATTTCAGGAATGGCGAAAAGCTAAAAACTGTACCCCGCGATTATGCACCCGATAACGAGAATATCGAACTGCTTAAATTGAAAAGTTTTATTGTATTGCATAACCTGTCAGACAAAGACATTAAAAGCCCGAAAGCTGCGGAGGCGATAGCCCGGCTGTGCAATAAGATATACCCGCTGAACGTATTTTTAAGAAACGCAATAGCTTAATTTAACCCCATATATCCATGAAAATAAAGTATTTGTTATTTGCCCTTTTTCTGATGATGACGCTGCACTCATGTGTAGTGCTATCAACCAAAAAATATAAATCAATGCTGGCTCAGCGCGATTCGCTGACGACGCGTACTCAAACTTTGGAGGCGCAGCTTTCGGCCTTAAAAGCAGACTCGGCCCGTTTAACTACTGAAATTGCCAAACTGAAAGGCGACCTGTCTGACACACAGGGCGATTTGTCTAAGCTAAAAGGCAACTATAATGATTTAAATAACAATTTAACATCAACCAACTCAAAGGTTAACCAGCTGTCGGCCGATTTGAAGAAACGCGAGCAGCGCCTCAAAGAGGTTGAAGACATTTTGCGCAAACGCGATGAAGCAACTAACGCACTGAAAGAGAAACTACAGAAAGCGCTGTTAGGCTTCCAGCAAAGCGGACTGACGGTTGATATCCGCGATGGTAAAGTTTATGTGTCGTTGACGGATAAGTTGCTGTTCCCGTCGGGCAGTATCATCATTGATGAGAAAGGTAAAGCGGCGTTGAAACAACTGGCCGCAGTGCTGAATAAAGAGCCGGATATTAATATGGCTGTCGAGGGGCACACTGACGATAAAAAGGTAATCAACCTGGGCCAGATCAAAGACAATTGGGACCTGAGTGTGCTACGTGCAACATCAGTAACCCGTTACCTGACGGAGACCGAAAACATCGATCCAAAACGTTTAACAGCTACCGGTAAAAGCCAATACCAGCCTATTGACCCGGCAGACAATAATGAGGCCCGCGCCAAAAACCGCCGCATCGAAATTGTGCTGAGTCCGAAATTGGATGAGTTGTATAATTTGATAAAGAATTAAATCAACCACAAAAGGGGTGTCATGCTGAGGCGCTCGAAGCATGAGGGCGGGCCATCGCTCACCCTTCGAGTGCCTCAGGGTGACACCCATACCATAGGTGGGAAAACAAGAAAGGCTAACCTACTGGTTAGCCTTTCTTGCTGTGAGATATCGTTTAATAAGTAAACGGACTATCTAAATCTGCAAACTTGATGAGCAACTCATCCTTAGGCGATATGATAGCTTCTGACGGATTAACACCCCAGTCGATGGCAAGGGTTGGGTCGTTCCACATAATGCCCACTTCGCAATCTTTAGCGTAGTAGTTGTTTACTTTGTAAGCAAAAATGGTATTGTCTTCTAGAGTTGCAAAACCATGTAAAAATCCCTCGGGAATTAAAAATTGGCGTTGGTTCTCACTGCTCAATTCAATGGTTTCATATTTGCCATAGGTAGGAGAGCCTTTGCGGATATCGACAGCGACATCCAATACGCGGCCTTGTATTATGCGCACCAGCTTGGCCTGTGCGTGTGGGGCTGATTGTGCATGTAAGCCACGCACAGTGCCTTTTTGCGAAAAGGATTGATTATCCTGTACAAAATCAATATGGATATCAGCCGCCTCAAATTTTTTCTTACTGTAGCTTTCAAAAAAGTAGCCGCGGTCATCCCTAAATATTTGCGGCTCAATTATTAATAAACCCTCAATATTGGTTTTTATAAATTTCATAGGTTAATGTACGGTTTGCATTAAAGTAGAGAACAATACAAATTGGTTCTCAAATTTTTGTTGGTGCAGCGCTTGCAGGCCCAGCCAGTGGTGGGCATGAAATTGGCTGTATTTTTCACGTTTGTCGGTAGTGTATTGGATGCAATAGGTCACGCCTTCATTAGGCGAATCCAATACATTCAGAATTTTGTACGAACTGAAAAAGCCGGTTTTCATCACCATTGGGATATACTCGGCTTGTATCCAGCTTAACCATTGCCTGTGGATACCTTCGTCCACAATAATGGTTTCGTTATAAATAATCATGCGCCAAAATTACAAATTATAGGCGATAAGCTTTTATTAAATTATTATGAAGAGGCGTCGCCGCGCAATATCCTGAAACGCTTGCGGGCATCGTTAATGTAGAGGCTGCCGGAGTAGTCGGTTATTATTTTTTGATAGTAGGCTTTGGCTTGTTCTTTATCGTTGAGCTGATTTTCATAAATATCGCCCAACATAAAAACAGCATCATCAGCCCACAGATCGTTGGGATGTTCGGCTACTATTTTCTTCAGATCGGCCACTGCATCATTGTAGTTTTTTTGTTGTATGGCAATGCGGGCCTTTGCCATTAAAATATCATCGCTTAACTGATTGTTGGGATATTTTACGTTGATACTGTCTAATATCCCGATGGCTTTATCCTGCTGCTCGGCAAATATTTGCAGGTCGGCCCGGGCATACATTTTTAGCGCAGCACCTGTGGTATCGGCAGCTACGTTGTCTGATATCAGCAGCGACAAGTTCAAGGCATCGTTTGCAATCAATTGCGACGTGGCGGCTTTCAATACGTCCAGCTGACCTTTTGCCCAGGTAAAATCGCCCGTATAGTAGGCAAACTTGGCATTGCGGTATTTGGCATCCTGACCTACATTGCTGTTTGGATAATCCTTCTCAACCTGGCTGTATAATAGCGTGGCTTCCCAGGGCTGGCCGTTTAGCAGGTAAACATCGCCCAGATCAAGCTTGCAGGATGCTGACAAATTAGGTTGCAAACCTTGTATGGCAACGGCTTCTTCCAGTACCTTTTGAGCTTCGGGTAATTTGTGCAGTTTAAATACTTCAAGGTTAGCCAGACGCTGCATTGCAAAGGCGGTAGACTGTGTTTTACCGAACTCGGCCAGTAAATCCTGATAATCTTTTTCAAGCTGAACCAGGTCAGCCGGAATATATTTACCTGCTGTTATTTTTAGATTTTTAGCATTGATAAGCTCGATACGCGACGATACATAATAAGGCTTTTCTTTACCCAGAGTGATCAAATATTCATAGCCGCGAATGGCCGCATCATAAGCCTGATTAAAGATCAGGGTGCTGCATAACTGGTAAATATCGCTGC
>Ga0157371_10000978_pt1 | contig 31762 bp, 21 predicted proteins | sample C45metaG_FD_113462 | JGI IMG/M metagenome (GOLD analysis project Ga0157371, IMG submission 113462) | Corn rhizosphere microbial communities from Kellogg Biological Station, Michigan, USA - C4-5 metaG | ecosystem: Host-associated > Plants > Roots > Rhizosphere > Soil | place: USA: Michigan... | reverse complement strand
TTTGCTGTCTATGCCTTTCTGCGCCCAATAGTTGAGCTCCTGTTTTACGCCTTCTTGAGTTGAGGCCTCTTTCCCTGCCTTCCAGGCTATGGTTCGGATCAGGTGTTCTCCATATAGGTTGATGCTTTTCTTGTTGAACCAGTAAATGATCTGACTTAAGCTGGGGGAGTTGATGGTGGAAATGGTTTTTACAGGCTTTGGTGTAGCCTCATCGGCTGCGGTCAACCGCCTTGCGGTGGTCGGGTCTGCAGTCACAGCAATTCCCATGCGCTTAAGTGTATCCTGAAGACGGTATGCTGCATCGAATGCCGGGTCGGGGAGTGAGAGGGAGATTCCTTTTTTGGAGATGCCGACTGCCCAGGTGCCTCTAAGGTATGCGATGTCTGCTAAAGGCGGGAAAAAGGCATAGGCGCGGTCGCCCGTACCTGCTGCGCCGGGTTTTAGTTCATTTACAATTTTAACGTAAGGCATGGCCGGCTGGCTGCGCACAACCGAAACGCCTGCCGAATTGACTTTAAGATCCACATCGAATTGGTTTTCGCGCCAGCTGAGCGCGCTTGGGCCGGCGCCATAGTAGTTGCCGATATCCTGCCAGACCCATCCTTCGGGTACCGACTGGGTACCCCAGGCAGCATCATCTCCGACCACACGGCCTTCGATTTTTTTGATGCCCAAAGACTTGATGGCTGAAACCCACTGGGTAAGTACCACACCTTCTTTACTTTGTTCGTAGCGCCAGGAGGCAAGGGTAGGATCTCCTCCGCCAACAATGATCAAATCGCCTTTTAGTACCCCATCCGGGCTAATGGTTCCGGAATAGGCGAGGGTTGTCTGATATTGAAAGTCTTTTCCCAAGAGAGCAAATGCCGTGGCAGATGTAATGGTCTTTAGGGTAGATGCCGTGGCCAGACCCAGGTTTTCGTTGTTCCCGAAAACCAGTTTTCCGGTAGTTGCATCTAGTACAACTAAGGCTGTGGTTGCATAACGTGCCTGAGAATCTGCCTTTAAGTTGTTGTAGGCCTGTGCTACTTTTTGTGCCGGGGATTGGGCGTAGGTTATGCCTTGCAGGAGTACGAAGGCAAACAGTAGGGATTTTTTAAACATGGCAACAAATAAAAAATGTGATGCTGAAAATAAAAGGCATTTTCAACATCACATCTCTGTTATTAAAAGCTGTTTTAGATCAGCTCTTTGTTAATTAATAGTTCTGCGATCTGTACGGCATTGGTTGCTGCACCTTTACGAAGATTATCCGCCACGATCCACATGTTTAGCGTGTTTGGATTGGATTCATCTCTTCTAATACGGCCGACGAATACTTCATCTTTCTCGTGTGCATCCTTTGGCATTGGGTATTTCAGGTTGGCAATATCGTCAACGACAACAATCCCTTGTGCTTTGGATAGTATGGAACGGACTTCGGTAATATCAAAATCTCTTTCAAATTCAATGTTAACAGACTCGGAGTGGCCACCGACAACTGGTATACGTACCGTGGTTGCTGTAATGCGGATGGAGTTGTCGCCAAGGATCTTTTGGGTCTCCTTGATCATTTTCATTTCTTCCTTGGTGTATCCGTTGTCCTGGAAAACATCGATCTGAGGAATGACATTCATATCGATCGGATATGCGTAAGCCATTGGTCCGTCTGTGATACCCTGACGTTCGTTCATCATCTGTGTTACCGCTTTCACACCTGTTCCGGTTACCGATTGGTAAGTGGAAACCACAATACGCTTGATCTTGTATTTGGTATGCAGAGGTTTTAAAGCAACAACCATTTGAATGGTTGAGCAGTTTGGATTGGCAATGATCCTGTCGTCAATAGACAGATCATGTGAATTCACCTCTGGTACAATCAGTTTTTTAGAAGGATCCATACGCCATGCAGATGAGTTATCGATAACGATTGTACCGGCTTCAGCAAACCTTGGCGCATGTTTCAGAGAAGTATCTCCGCCTGCGGAAAAAAGAGCAATATCTGGTTTCATGGCAATTGCAGTATCCATATTGACCACAGCATACTTCTTACCCTTAAACTCAATTTCCTTACCTACGCTCTTTTCAGATGCAACAGGGATCAACTCAGTTAACGGGTAATTACGCTCTTCTAATACTTTCAACATAACAGTGCCGACCAAGCCGGTGGCACCTACAACTGCGACTTTCATTTATTCAGATACATGGTTAAAATTCACGGCATTGTGAATTATCTTTATTCACAAATATGGTGAAAACTTTCAGAATTCTAGATCAATTCTGCTTTAATGTGGTCGCAGCTTTGCTTGATGCTGACATAAGGATCTTTGGAGAAGTTTTCTTGCTCCATAATGGAATGTTTTAAGCCTGCAGTTTTAGCATACTTATACAGGTTTTCGAAGTCAATGCTTCCAGTTCCAACTTCTGTATTAATGGTTTTATCAGCTTTATCCATGTCTTTGATGTGCCACATGGTAAAACGTCCCGGATGTGCCTGAAACAACTTAACCGGATCATTTCCCGAACGTATAACCCAGTAAATGTCCATTTCAAAGTCGACCAGTTTCGGATCAGTCTCTTTCAGCATGATCTCGTATCCGGTGGTATCGCCCCATGGCGTAAATTCAAAATCATGATTGTGGTAAGCGACCCGCAGACCAGAAGCCTTACATAGTGTAGCAGCTTCGTTTAGTCTTGCAGAAACCTTTTTGTAATCGTCTGCACTTTGTCTAAGCTGGTCTCCCAGGTAAGGCACAGTGATATAGGTGCTACCAATCGCATTTGCAGCTTCAATGTATGTTTTTAGTTCATCGGCATTGCCATCTTTGATAAACTTATCCATTCCATAATGACCGCTTGGCGCTTTCAGACCGTTTTCAATCAACAGGTTCTTAAAGGCCATCGGGTTTAGTCCCCAGAATTTGCTTTCTACAGAATACCCGTAGGTTTCTACTTCCTTATAGCCGGCCTCGGCGACTTTAGCGATGACACCTCTGACGTCTGTTGGCAGTTGTTCTCTTAATGTATAAAGTTGCAGACCTACAACCTTTGATTTGGCATTGACAAAGGACGGCAGCAATAGGGTTGCCGCTGCCGCGATGCCGGTATGTTTAATGAAGTCTCTTCTGGTATTCATAATGATTAGGGTTATTGGTCACAAATACTGATCGCCTTTTTCAAGGATGCCAGCTTGTCTTTTTGTAGTGGGATGAATTCTTGTGCGAGGTATCCTTTGAAGCCCGTCGCTAGAATGGCTTTAACAATGGCCGGATAGTAGAGCTCCTGAGTTTCGTCAATCTCATTTCTTCCCGGAACACCGCCGGTGTGGTAATGGGCCAGGTACTTATGATCATTTTGTATCGTGCGGATCACATCACCTTCATCAATCTGCATGTGGTAGATGTCGTAAAGCAGCTTGAAGTTCTCAGAACCCAGCCGCTTGCACAGTTCAACGCCCCAGGAGGTTTTGTCGCATTGGTAGTCTTTGTGGTTGATTTTGCTGTTTAGTAGCTCCATAACCAGTACCACATTATGCTTTTCGGCAATGCCGATCACCTGTTTTAAGCCGGCAACGCAGTTGTTCCATCCAGTCTCATCATCAATTCCACGGCGGCTTCCGCTGAAGCAAATCAGGTTTTTATAGCCTGCTTTGGCAACAAGAGGGATCATCTCACTATAGTTCTTGATTAATGTTGCGTGGAATTTAGGATCGTTCCAACCGTCAACAAGGTTGATTTCTGCGCCATTGCACATGGAAGAATACAGGCCATGTTTCTTTAAAATCGGCCAATCTTTCGGGCCCACCAGGTCTATACCTTTGATGCCCATCTTTTTTGACTCGATACACAAGGTCTCAAGGTCGATATCCTCGTAGCACCAGCGGCATACCGCATGGTTTACGTTGCCTTTAAGGGCATTGGATCCCTCAGCCTTGCTGGTGAATCCGGATAAAGTTACTGGTGCACCCAAGGCTACTGTAGCTATGGCCATATTTTTTAGTGCTTCTCTTCTGCTATTAACTGGTTTCATCTTTTTGAACTTTATACATTCTCCACTTTAACCTTCTGCTTATCGTTGAAAAACAGTGCGAACAGGATGAATACCACTGCAGCAATTCCCGCAGGGATGATCCAGATCATTTTCCAGTCGAACGCAGTACCGCCAAGTTTGTAGGCATCTGTTATCATACCTGCAACTTCGAAGCCAATCAACATTCCAATACCATAGGTGGCCAGCGTGATCAGACCTTGTGCGGCACTTTTGTACCGATCACCAGCTTTGGAGTTGGTGTAGATCTGTCCAGAAACAAAGAAGAAATCGTAGCATATACCATGTAGTGCAATACCAATGATCAGCATAAAGCTTAAGTCGCCAGCGTTACCGAACGCGAACAAGGCATAACGAACCGCCCAGGCCAACATACCCACCAGGATCGTTCTCTTAAAACCAAAACGAGTAAAGAACACGGGAAGGAGGAGTAAGAATAGCACTTCCGACATTTGACCGATGGTCATCTTTCCTGTCGGGTTATCTAATCCGATGTTAGAAAGAAATGGATTGGCATTTTGATAGTAAAAAGCCAATGGGATACAGATCAGGATAGATGAAATAAAGAAAATCGCGAAGTTTCTGTCCTTTAAAAGCTTTAAGGCATCCAAACCTAAGATCTCGGAAACCTTTACCTTTTCATTTGCAGAAACTTTCGGCGGTGTGGCAGGTAGAGTAAAGCTAAATATGCCCAAAACTAGCGAGCCAATTCCGGCCATCAGGAATGTATATTTCAATGCTCCAGCCTGAATACCACCAGGTGAATCCCAGTGATAAACGTAGCTGATCAGCAGGCCGGCAACAATCCAGCCGATGGTTCCCCAAACCCGGATGGGAGAGAACTCCTTTTCCGGGTCTTGCATCTGATTAAAAGATACTGAGTTGACCAGGGCCAGTGTCGGCATAAACAGGATCATGTAAGACAGGACATATGGGTAAAAAGCAGAAATGTCATCTGCTTTATACATCTGGTACATCAGAACTGCACCAACTAAATGTAGGATACCCAATATTCTTTCCGCATTAAAAAACCGGTCGGCAATTAACCCGATTATAAAAGGTGCAATGATTGCACCCCAGGATTGTGTAGAAAATACCGCCGCACTTTGTGAGCCGGTCGCATGAAGGTTATTGCCAATAAATGTACCCAGTGTTACGAACCAGGAGCCCCAGATAAAGAACTCCAGGAACATCATAAAAGATAATTTAATGCGGTTGGTTATGTTCATTCTATGTCTTGTTTACTATTATAATTCTTTGATCGATATGTTTCTGAACCACACTTCATCACCGTGGTCTTGCAGTGCGATATGGCCGGTCTTGTATTTTGCAAAACCTTCCCATCCTTTAAACTTACTGCCTTCAACCAGGCTCTTGAAGTTGTCATCCCATAAAGTGGTGGATACGATGTTCACCCCATTTAATTTAAAATTCAGTTTGCCGTCCTTGCTGGTTACTTCAACTTTATTCCATTCGCCAACAGGCTTTACAGGTTCTGAGCTGCTTTTTACCAGGTCATACAGGTCACCTGCTCTGTGTTTGGTGATCTTACCATCCGGATGGCCTTCGTTGTCCAGAACCTGCATCTCCAGACCTGTATCATAGGTCTGGCCAAACTTTGGATCTTCGTGAACATACAAAATGATCCCGCTGTTGGATTTCGGCGCAACTTTCCACTCTAATTTGAGCTGAAAGTTGGTGTATTCCTTATCAGTCACCAAATCACCACCATCGTTGTTCTTTAGTTTGGGATCCAGGTGGATCACGCCATTCTCTTCGCGCCAGCCACTGCCAACGGTCGATTTGTTATACGTATGCCAACCTTTGATCGTATTTTGTTGTTGCGCTTTGGCAGACTGCGAATTGAAGAACGCAGTAACCGCCAAAGCGGATATAATTAGCTTTTTCATAGATTTAAAATTATGCGCCTAAGCTCCAGCCTTTGCGGTATTCACGTTTTACATATTGATTTACAGCATCCAGATTGGTCACTTTCATATTGTCATTATCCCAAAGAAGCTTAATGTTCCGACCAGGATACATGGTTCTTCCATCTGCATTTTTCGTTTGTAAATCATTACCTCTGATGGCCAGGTTAGCCATTAAAAGCGCTTCCGTTAGTGGTCCTGCAATTTCAAATGGAGAGCTTACCTGTTGTTTGCCGTAACCGGCGATGCTTGCCTCAACCCACTGGGCATAGTGTCCTTCCGCACCACCCTTTACTCTTGCGAAGCGTTCTGGAACGTTTATGCTGCTGTTTTTGCTTAATGGAAGCAATCTTGGATTCGCACTGTAGGTGCTGCTCATCATTTTGCCTTTCGTACCGATAAACAAGGTTCCGTTGCCGCCATCGCCGAAAACTTCATTAGCTTCCAGTTCTTCCGGTCTTTCAGGTTGTATACCACCATCCATCCAGTGCACGGTGATTGGACCTTGTGTCTTATCGGTCTTTGGAAACTTCAAAGTAACGTGACTTGATGGTGGCACGCTTTCCGGGAAATATCCACGCTTAAATTCGTCCACATATACAGTTCCAACGCTCGCCTGAACCTCGGTTGCATATTTTAGGTTTAATACGCTAAATGGTGCTTCCAACAAGTGGCAGCCCATGTCGCCCAATGCGCCTGTTCCGTAATCCCACCAACCTCTCCAGTTAAATGGTACCAATTTATCTACGTAGTCTTTGTAAGGTGCAGTTCCAAGCCATAGATCCCAGTTCAGTTCTTTAGGCACTTCTGCTTTATTGGCTGACCAGGGAATACCCTGAGGCCAAACCGGACGGTCAGTCCAGGCATATACCGTATGGACATCCCCAATCAAGCCTGCGTCATACCATTCCCTCATTTGCCTTGGCCCATCATTAGATGCACCCTGATTTCCCATTTGGGTTACGACTTTATATTTCTTTGCCGCTGCGGTCAGGGCACGCGCTTCGTATATATCGTGGGTTAATGGTTTTTGAACATAAACATGTTTGCCCAGCTGCATAGCTGCAAGGGTTACAATAGCATGGTTGTGGTCTGGAGTAGATACAGAAACTGCATCGAAGTGCTTGCTTTCCTTATCAAGCATTTCCCGCCAGTCTGAATAGAACTTAGCTTTTGGAAATGCCTTCACGCTTTTTGCAGCCCGTCTGGTGTCTACATCGCAAAGGAAACCAATATCGGCCTTGCCGCTTTTATAGAAGTTTGCAATATCAGACTCTCCTTTACCGCCTACACCAACACCCGCGACGATCAAACGGTCACTTGGTGCTAAAAATCCTTTTCCGCCAAGAACATGTCTCGGCACGATCATAAAGGCTGCTGTTGCTATGGCACCCGATTTTAAAAAGTCTCGCCTGGTTGTGGCGGTCTCTTTCTTTACAGTTTCTTTCATAGTGATTGTTTAGTTAGGTGTTATTTTTTCAATGATAAAATATAGCTGACCATCTCCTTGGCGTCATCCTGAGAAAGGCTCGGGTGGGCACTCATCGGAACTTCGCCCCAAACGCCGCTTCCACCTTTGATTATTTTGCCAGCCAGATAGTCAATGTCACTCGCTGTATATTTTTCGGCAACTTCAACGTAAGCCGGTCCAACAAGTTTGTCGGTCTCATTGTGGCAGCCAAGGCAATCTGATTTTGCAATTAGCTGTTTTCCAGCTTCTGTATTTCCGCTTCCAGCGGATGCTGATGAACTTTCTGTGTTGCTGCCGGCACTAGAATCCGTGCCTTTTGAATCCGGACTTCCGCATGAGGCTAATGCCAATGCGATGCATCCAATTATGAACAATGGTTTTTTCATTTGCTTATGTGTTATGCTTATTGGTTATATAAGCAGGTTTATGTTAAATTCCTAATATCTGTTTGTTGAATGCTTCGTCTCCACCTGAAGAGGCGAAATCATCAAATGCCCGGCTTGTTACCGGAATAATGTGCTTTTTAATAAACTCTGCACCTTCTGCAGCGCCCGTATTGGAGTCCTTGATTGAACATTCCCACTCCATAACCGCCCAGCCTTTATAATCATACTGCGCAAGCTTACTGAAAATGGTCTTGAAATCTACCTGACCATCACCTGGAGACCTATAGCGTCCCGCACGATTAGCCCAGCTTTGATATCCTCCAAAGGTTCCTTGTTTACCGGTTGGATTAAACTCCGAATCTTTCACGTGGAAGGCGCGTATCCGTTCGTGATAAAAATCGATGTACTGAATGTAATCCAGTTGTTGTAACACGAAGTGTGATGGATCGTACAATAAGCATGCCCGTGGGTGGTTGTTAACCTTCTCCAAAAACATCTCGTAAGTGATACCGTCAAACAGGTCCTCACCAGGGTGTATCTCGTAGCAAACGTCAACACCGCATGCATCAAACTCATTCAATATTGGCGTCCATCTTTTTGCCAGCTCCGTAAAACCGTCTTCAACCAGGCCCGCTGGTCTTTGCGGCCAGGGATGAAACATGTGCCAAAGTAGAGAGCCGCTAAACGTTGCATGGGCATTCAAGCCCAGGTTTTGAGATGCTTTAGCTGCATATTTAAGTTGCTGTACAGCCCAGGCCGTACGGGCACTTGAATTCCCATGAACTTCCTTCGGTGCAAACGCATCAAAAGCAAGATCATAAGCCGGATTAACGGCAACGAGCTGCCCTTGCAAATGCGTGGACAGCTCGGTGATATCAAGTCCAAATGATTTTATTTTTCCTTTCAGTTCATCAGCGTAGTCTTTACTCTCCGCTGCAAGCTGAAGATTGATAAAGCGCTCGTCTAATGTTGGCATTTGTATGCCCACGTAGCCCAGGTCCGCTGCCCACTTACAGATTCCTTCCAGTGAATTAAATGGTGCTTCTTCCTGGATAAATTGTGCTAGAAATATTCCTGGTCCCTTTAGTGTTGTCATGCTTTAAACTTTAAATTGATACCATTTCTGATCAGATTTGCCGGAAGCAATTACATTTTCAATGAATGCCATTCCGCGTACGCCGTCATGTACTGTTGGAAAATCCAGCATTTCTTCCGAAGGTTTAACACCTGTCGCTAAACATTGAAGTGTCGAGGCAAAGTTCCGGTACAGGTTTCCAAATGCCTCCAGATATCCTTCAGGGTGTCCTGATGGCGTTCTGGTGTTGTGCTTGGCATAGGAGGAAAGGTAATCATGCCCGGTTCTATAAACCTGGGTCGGTGCATCCAGCCATTTTAGAACCAATGTGTTTGGTTCTTCCTGCCGCCATTCCATTCCGCCTTTTTCTCCGTAAACACGGATAGATAAAGCATTTTCTTCACCAGCTGCAATCTGTGATGCAATCAAAACACCATTAGCCTGGTTGTCAAATTTTAACAAAATGTTTCCATCATCATCCAGCGCACGTCCTTCAACCACGATATTTATATCGGCACAGATCTTTTCGATCTTCAAGCCACTTATATATTCCGCCAATTGTGCCGCATGGGTACCAATGTCACCCATACAACCGCTAATGCCGCTTTTTGTTGGATCCGTTCTCCAGGCAGCCTGTTTGTTGTCTTTTTCAGATGGCAGACTCAGCCAGCCTTGAGGATATTGAACAATGACCTTCCGGATCTTTCCAAGTTCTCCGGCTTTAACCATTTGCCTGGCCTGTTTTACCATCGGGTATCCCGAATAGGTATGCGTCAGACATAGCAGTAATCCCGTCTCGTTGACCTTCTTTTCCAGCTGTTTAGCTTCATCCAGGCTAAGTGTCATCGGTTTGTCGATCAATACGTGAAAACCGTGATCCAAAGCAAGCATGGCTGGTTCAAAGTGTGCAAAGTTTGGGGTTACAATGCTAACGAATTGCATGCGCACATCTTCCGGCAAAGCTTTCTCGGCCTCAAACATCTCCTTGTAGCTTGCATAGTTCCGGCTCTCTTGCAGAAACAATGCTCTTCCAGATTCTTTTGCACGTTCCGGATCTGAGCTAAATGCGCCGCAAACCAGGTGAATTTGCCCGTCCATATTGGCCGCAATACGGTGGACGGCGCCGATAAATGCATTTTTACCGCCGCCGACCATACCCATTCTAATCTTTCTGTCTGCCATTAAATATTTCCTTTTTTAAGTTCAGTAACCGCGTAGTCTGCAGCTCGGGCAGTCAGCGCCATGAATGTTAAAGAAGGGTTTTGGCAGGCGATAGAAGGCATACATGATCCATCAGTTACAAAGACGTTCTTCACTTCGTGCATCTGGTTCCATTTGTTCAGTACAGATGTTTTCGGATCATTACCCATACGTGCAGTTCCTTGTTCGTGGATAGCCATACCTGGTGATGAACCGTTATCGTAAGTCTTGATGTTTTTCATTCCTGCCGCTTCAAGCATTTCTGCTGCGTCATTCATCATCGCTACACGCATTTTAGCCTCGTTCTCACCGAATTCACAGTCGATGGCCAACACTGGCATGCCCCATTTATCTTTTTTGCTCTTATCGATGGTCACTTTGTTATTGTGGTTAGGAAGAGATTCTCCGAATCCACCAAGACCCATTGTCCAAACACCCGGTTGGGTCATTTGATCTTTAAAGTCTCCACCGAAGGCAAGCTCAGCCACATCGTTGTGCCAGCCGGTTCTGCTTGCACCACCCTGATAACCGAATCCCCTTAGGTAGTCGCGTTTATCATTACCCATGTTCTGGTACCTTGGAACATAAATTCCATTGGCCCGGCGTCCATACGTATATTTGTTTTCAAAACCTTCTGCTTCTCCGGAAGCACCACAACGGAAGTGGTGATCCATCAAGTTATGCCCAAGCTCGCCGCTTGCATTTCCTAATCCGTTTGGATGCTCATCTGAGGTCGAGTTCAACAAAAGGAAGGTACTACCAAGCGTAGATCCATTGACGAAGACGATCTTTGCATAGAATTCCATGTTTTCCATGGTTTCCGAATCAATCACCATCACGCCTTTTGCCTTCTGTGTTTCTTTGTCGTAGATAATGTGGTCTACCAACGAGAAAGGTCTTAAGGTAAGATTTCCGGTTTTCACCGCAGCTGGTAGGGTAGAGGACTGCGTGCTAAAGTAAGCTCCGAACGGACAGCCTCTGCTGCAAAGATTACGGTATTGGCATTTACCACGGCCCAGGTGAGGTACCGTCAAGTTCGCCGTACGACCGATGGTCATGATCCTTTCTTTCTTGTAATGGTCCTCGATACGCTTCTTAACGGATTTTTCTACACAGTTCAACTCCATTGGCGGAAGGAACTGTCCATCAGGTAATGCAGGCCAGTTTTCAGCCTGACCGCTAATTCCCGAGAAACGCTCTACATAGTCATACCATTTCTCAAGATCTTTATAGCGGATCGGCCAGTCGGTACCGTGACCATCCTTTTTATTGTCTTCAAAATTGATGTCGCTGAAGCGGTAGCTTTGTCTGCCCCACATCAGTGATTTACCACCCACATGGAAGCCTCTGTACCAATCAAAACGTTTTACCTCGGTGTACGGGCGCTCCAAATCATTAACCCAAAAAGACTCATTGAATTCCTGATATGGGTAATCGCGCATCTGAACCGGGTGTGTTCTTTTTTGCTCCTCGGTCAGTCTTCCACGGTGTTCAAACTCCCATGGCTTTTTCATAGCCGTAGTGTAGTCCTTAATATGCTCGATGTTTCTGCCACGTTCAAGCAACAAAACCTTTAAACCTTTTTCGGTTAATTCCTTTGCCGCCCATCCACCGCTGATTCCGGATCCGACAACAATAGCATCATATGTATTAGCAGCAGTTGCTTTGGTGTTTAAATTCATTTTAGTTTATAATTAAGCGTAAACTCTTTGACCAGGTTTTAGATCCACACAGCCATCATAACGGCCCGGAATTGCAATGTATTCATAAGCTTGGGTTGCTCCAATCTCAGAAGTGAAGTAGCCAAGCAAGGTTAAGTCTCTTGCAATGGCAAAGAAATAAGGTTTTGATTCCGGCTTTTTGGCTGCTGCAGGACGACCCGCGCGTTCCTTTTCCGGTTTTTTCTCGATGTCACTTTGTTTTGCGGTTTCCTCTTTCGCACTTTCCTCTCTTTCTTTCTTCTGTTCCGCAACGGTTTCATCACGAAGCTTACTCAGGAGTTGTTCCCTTTGTGCCACGCTAATCTTGACGAATGAATTGGAGAATTCTTTCTTAGAACGCTCTTCCAGATCTTCCAGACCTTTTACAAAAGCTTTTTGTGCTTCCTTCGGATAACAGTCTTTAATCATCATTGACATCCACGGACCTACACCAGCTGCCTTCGCTCCAGGTGTTTTTGTAGTGGGGATAATTATGTCTGCAATCTCCGGCAACATCTGTTCTTGATCCGCTGAGAATAAGTTTGCGTCAGATGTGGTGTTTGAATGGCATCCTTCCAGGAAAACGCCAATTGTAGTGGCAGATAAGGCACCTCCGATTAAGAAAGCTACACTTTTAACTGCGTCTCTTCTATCCATAAGTTTATATTTAGTTGACCAAGGTTTGACACCTTTCCGATACCTAAAATAGAAAAAATATATTATAAAGTGTAATCAAAGCCCTTTATGGAAAAATATATTGATTTTGTTACCGGAGCCGCTAAATAATAAAGCCCTGCATGTTTTTAAACATGCAGGGCTAATAGCTTGATAGTTACCCTTAGTAACCTGGATTCTGTTTTAGAATGCCGTTACTTCTGTCTAACTGATCTTGCGGAATCGGGAAATACTCATCTTCAGGCGTAATGGTCACACCGTTCAGGTATTTTGTATAAGCACCTTCAAATTGGAAATATGGCTCCAATGTTTGTTTTAACACGCCCCAACGAACCAGGTCATAGAAACGGTGACCTTCCATAGCAAGTTCAAGTCTGCGCTCAAATCGTACAGCAGTACGTGCATAGTTCTGATCTGGGAATGACGTATATGGCTTAACCTGGTAGTTGGCTGCTGGCGTTCCACCAACCAATTTGTCGGTTGCTACCGGTAGCAATGCAGCACGTGCACGTACCTTATTAACTAAGGTTAATGCGGCTGGTAAATTACCAAGTTCAACATTACATTCGGCTGCCATCAGGTACACATCAGCTAAGCGGATGATGTTTACGTTTAATCCGTTGATGTTGGTTGCACCTGGAGCTGTTCCTGTTGCAAACTGCGAGAACTCGATTGTGTTTTTATAGGTCACAAATGGACCACCACTTGCAACTTCCCGGATCCATGGATCACCTTCCATAATTCCCCAGTCACGGAATGGTACACCGCGTCTACCCAAAGTATAGTCCATTCTTGGATCAACACGAAGGGTTTTATCCAGTTGATACCCAGTTTTAGCAGCGCCGGTTAACAACAGGTCTGAAGTATAAGGGTTTTGGCGGTAGCTGTTATCCAAATACGGCAAGCCGTCAGCAGTCACCTTGTATGAGTTTGCCAGGTCTACTGATGGTTGGAAGAATCCACAGCAGGTTGTTTTTGCCGTTCCGCCATAAGGATAGTTCAACATATCACCAACGTTTCCGTTGTCACCGCCGGTTCCATCACCATTTACCGCATGTTGAACTGCAAAAATAGATTCTGGTCCATTCTCTTTTGTGATGTCGAAGTTGTCTTTATACGGAAGAGTTGTTAAATCCGGTCTCGATGCCATCACAGTCTGGAATAATGGAAGTGCCTCTGCATATTTCTTCTGGTACAAAAATACTTTACCCAGATAGGCTTGTGCAATGATCTTATTCACGCGGCCCACCTGGCCTTTAGAATTCGTATTGCCCAGGGTTGCAACAGCGAACTGCAGATCTGAGATAATTGCAGGGTAGATGTCTCCACTGTTATCAACAGCCGGTTCCGTGGTTTCTTCTGTGATCAATGGTACATTCTTGAATACCCGTGCCAGGAAGAAGTTGTAATGCGCACGTAGCAATTTCGCTTCTGCTTCAATTTCTTTGGCTCTTGCATCATCAAACTTTAATCCGCTACCTGCTTGCAGATTAGCCAAAACCTTCAACGTATTGTTGCAGCGTGCCACACCTTCAAAATAACGGTCCCAGAAAATGGAAAGGTTATCGTTGGTGCTGGATGGCTGATGCGTCTGGATCAGGTTCATGTTCGGCTGATCACCGTCATTACTTCCTTTATGCGCGTCATCGGAGGTTACTTCCCCCAACAGCCATTGGCTTGGTCCAGAAGAATAGTTTCCCCAGGTTCCGTTCACATTTCCATTTAACAAGGAGTAGGCTCCAGTTAACAAACCCTCCACACCATTGATGCTTGTGAGTTGTTCGGTCGTTAGCTCCGCTTGGGGCCGCTTATTTAAGAAATCCTTTTTACAGCTTACTGTAATCAGAATCATTGCTATTATTAGATAATTAATCTTTTTCATGATCGTTGCGTTATTAAAATCCTACACTTAAACCCAATAGAAACTGACGTGGATTCGGATAGATACCACGGTCGATACCCGGAGCAGAGAACGTTGATGATTCCTGACTCACTTCAGGATCTAAACCGGTGTATTTGGTAATGGTGAATAAGTTCGTTGCACTGGCGTAAATCCTGAATTTATTGATGCCGACTTTACTTCCGAACATTTTTTGTGCTGGGAAATTGTATCCAATCTGAAGATTTTTCATACGGAAGAAACTTCCGTTTTGAACATAATAGCTGGATGAAGAATATTCAATTTCTGCTGCACTGATGTTTGGTGAAGGTATTTGACTGGAGGTATTGGTTGGGCTCCAGGCATCAAGTAAACGGGTACTACGTGCACCATAAAATGTTGGGAAATCGGTAAAGTACCTGTTGGCATCATACAAATCGTTTCCTTGCACGCCATTGAAAAACATAGCGATATCAAAGTTTTTATAAGATGCATTCAGATTCAATGAATAGAAGAAGTCCGGGTTTGGATTACCGATGATCGTACGATCTGCCGGGCTAATCTTGTTGTCACCATTAACATCTCTGAATTTGAAACCACCCACACGAGCACCTGCATAAGATGGGCCGGAAGTGATCTCTCCCTGATTCTGGATGATCCCAGTTACATCGTATCCATAGAATGAGCCAAAAGGCTGACCAACTTTCAGGATACTCGTTGTTAAACTTCTAAAGTTTCCATAAGGTTGTTCGCTAACTCCTGGAGCAAGTGCAACGATCTTGTTAACGTTTTTAGAGAAGTTTACGCCCAGGTCGAATTTAAAAGGACTGTCTTGCGAGCGTCCATAGTGGTAATTTAAGGTAACCTCAACCCCTTTGTTGCTCATATCACCTACGTTCTGGTATGGAGAGCTTCCCAAACCAACCGCTGTTGATGGAAGTGGAACCGGATACAACATGTCTGTGGTTTTTCTGTTGTACCAGTCAAATGATCCATCTACTGCTGACTTAAGCAATGTAAAGTCTAAACCTAAGTTCAGGGATTTAAGAGATTCCCATTTGATATTTGGATTGGCATAGGCATTTTGCCAAACACCAGTCACTACGGCATTAGATCCTCCAAATGCATATGCTGCACTGGTTAGTGAGGATTGGAAACGGTTGATGTAGTTGTTCACCGGAATACGTTGGTTACCAGTACCACCGTAACCTGCTCTGAATTTCAAATCTGTTAACCAGCTCACTTTATCTTTCAGGAAGCTTTCTTCAGATACTCTCCAAGCGATACTTCCTGCAGGAAACACCCCATATTTGTTCTCTTCCCCAAAGTTAGAAGAACCATCACGGCGAACGGTTAAACTCGCTAAATAACGATCATTGAAGGAGTAATCCGCTCTTGCAAATAAAGAGTACAAAGAACCTACACTACCGGTACTTGCATTGGTGATGTTTGAAGCACCAACGTTTAAATAATAGTAGTTCAAATCACCCAATAGGAAGAAGTCGTTACGACCACCATTCAATTGACGGTTACGTGAATTAACGGCTTCTGTACCCGCCAATAAATTCAATCTGTGTTTTTCAGCAATTACCGTATTGTAGGTCAAAGTGTTTGTCCAGGTCCATTCTGTTGTATAGCCTTGGTACTCACCTAAGTTGTTTGTGTTGCTACCTTCAGAGAACTCCAAGTTTGGATAACCCAAGCTGATACCGTTATAGTTCTCATAGCGCAAACCGAAACTGGTTTTTGCAGTCAAACCTTTAATGATGTCAACCTCGCCATAAGCATTACCAAAGAAGAAATTGCTTTTGTTCAGGTTGTCTTTAGCACGGTACAAGAACGCAAGTGGGTTTTGTGCGTTACCAAGCTGACTTCCCTTACTACCCGCAAAGTTGCCGGCAATGTCATAAACAGGAACGATGGTCGGCATACGATAGGCCCATCCAATTGCACTACCTTCATCCTGGTACTCACCGCTTGTATTTGGGTTTACACCAAAACCAAATCCTTCTGTGTAGCTGTACTGCATGTTTTCACCGAAACGTAAACGTTTATTCAAACCAGAAACGCTGGTGTTTGCACGTACGTTATACCGTTTGAAACCGGTGTATTTAACAATACCTTTTTGATTGATATAACCTGCAGAAAAGCTGTAAGTCGAATTTTCAGCGCCACCCGATGCACTTAACTGATAGTTTTGAATCGGTGCACTTTCTGTGATCTCGTCAAACCAATCTGTACCCTGTTGATTGGCTTTTGTGATTTGATACCAGGTATTTGGATTATTGCTATAACGTTTCGGATCTGCATCAGCAGGCGTAACGTTTTGTCCAGTAGCCGATCCTGCTAACAAATATTCAGGCAATACGGGCGTTGCCCCTGTACCATAGTTTGTTCCGGTTGGCGTCTGGCCAGCATTCTTGTAACTGGCAAATACATATTCCGCATATTGTTGTGGATTCATCAACTTTGGAAAAGTACCTTTATTAGGCACCTGAGTTCCATAATAGCTGTCAAAAGTAATTCTAGGCGGGCCCTGAATCCCTTTCCGGGTGGTGATGATCACAACACCGTTGTTCGCACGGGCACCATAGATAGATGCAGAAGATGCGTCTTTCAGTACCTGCATGCTTTCGATGTCGTTCTGGTTCAACCAGCTTAATTTGCCTTCATAAGGCACTCCATCTACCACATAAAGCGGGTCGTTGTTGTTAATTGTAGTTACACCACGAACACGGATCTGAGGTGTCGAGCCTGGTGCACCGTCTACAACGATCTGAACGCCGGGGGCTTTACCTTGTAAAGCTTCCACGGCGCTGGCTGCAGGCTGTGATTTTAATTGGGCTACATCGACAACCGAAACCGCTCCGGTTAAATCCTTTTTACGTTGGGCGGTGTAACCCGTTACGACGATCTCATTTAAATTGTTGTTGTCTGCTACGAGTGCAAGATTGATGGACGTTTGCGTACCTACGGTTACTTCCCGTGTTGCATAGCCCACAAAAGAAACAACCAGAACGCTGCTCGGACCCGCCTCAATAGCGAATGCACCGTTTACGTCTGTCATTGTTCCTTGGCTCGTGCCTTTGATTTTGATTGTTGCGCCTGGAATTGGCTTGCGGTCATCACTACTTGTGATTCGACCTGTGATTCTGACCTGAGCATTAACTCCTAGGGCAAGGAGCATACCGGTCATCAAAAGGAAAAGCTTCCTTTTGAAACTGTGTACATTTTTAAACATAAGATATTTGGTTAGGTGGTTAGAATGGGTAATTCGTTTTTTTACATGTTTAATTGATTAAAGGATGGGGTAAATCGTATTTAGTAACTGCATTATTACATAAACATAGATATAATGTCTTTAATACCAAAAGTTTTAAAACATTTTTTTTTCGTCTGTTTCAAACCTAATTCCCTTAGGTTGTGGGCCAAATAAATATTTTGTAAATTCTCTTGATATTTTATAAATTGTTATATTGTCATGTACAAGTAAAGGATTACAATGTAGCTTTTAACTTTAACAAAACTAAACCTAACCAAAGTATGAACCCATTTTTACCACCAAAGCCGTGGTTTGCCTCCAATGGCAAGCCACGGCTAATCTCGTTGCAAAAATTATTTTTTTGCATCTCCGTTTTAACCCTTTTTGGTTTCAGCGCAATAGCCCAGACCACGGTAAGGGGTGTTGTTTCGGACAATGAAAAGAACACGCTTGCAGGGGCAACGGTAACCGTTACCGGAACAAAGGTCCAGGTGCTTACAGACGCGGATGGTAAATACGCCATCAGTGTACCTGCAAATTCAACCCAATTAACCTTCAGTTATGTCGGACTCCAAAGTCAAACAGTCGCCATTAGCAATCGAACCACAATTTCCGTATCCCTATCTGCTTCTAATGAACTAGAAGTTGTGGAGGTAATTGGTTACGGTTCTGTTAGAAAACGTGACTTGACGGGAGCGGCAACAACCGTTACAGCTAAGGATTTCAACAAAGGGCCTCTTATTGCTCCCGATCAACTCATTCAGGGTAAGGTAGCCGGTGTGCAGATGATCAACAATAGCGGACAACCTGGTGGATCAACAACCGTGCGTATTCGGGGTAATACAGCCATTACAGGCTCCGGTCAACCTTTATATGTTGTAGATGGTGTTGCATTAGATACCCGATCTGCCCGCCCCTCAGCCAGTGGTGGTGTGGGTACAGTTCCTGGTGGCAACCCTTTGAACTTTATTAATCCGGCTGATATCGCCAGTATAGAGGTCTTAAAAGATGCTTCTGCAACAGCAATCTACGGTGCACGTGCAGCTTATGGTGTGGTACTAATCGCAACTAAACGCGGTCAGGCCGGTGGCACCAAGGTTGATCTGAGTGCTTCTACAGGGGTCAGCACCCTCGCTAGAAAAATTGATATACTCGACGGAGATGAATATCGGCAAGCTTTAACCAAATACGGCCTTACAACTGGCGATTATGGTGCTAATGTTGACGCGATCGATGAAGTAACACGTGCCGCCTACAATCAGAACTATTCTGTTGGTGTTAGCGGTGGATCTCAGGACAATACCTATCGAGTATCTTTGGGCTACCAGGATCAACAAGGCATCCTTAGAAAAACAGACTTCAAGAAATATAGTTCTTCATTTAGTGGAAATTTCAAGTTCCTGGATAGTAAAAAACTCGGATTGGATGTTAACCTGATCAGTAGCCAGTATCTCGAAAATATTGCGCCAATTACGACCGATGCCGGATTTACCGGAAGTTTGATTAGTCAGGCCCTATCCTGGAATCCAACGCGACCTTTCAGAAATCCAGATGGATCTTTGTTTATTGAAAAAGGCTCTACAACTATTAACCCCCTGGTTATGTCTGAAGCCTCTAGTGATAAGGCAACTGTGTCAACCATCATGGGTAGTGTTTCGCCATATTACAAGATCACACCTTGGCTGGAATATCGCATGCTAGCGAGTATCAATTATAGCACAGGCATACGACGTTCATCAACGCGTAGCTTTTTGAACCTTCCGGGAATCGAAGCTAACGGAGATTTCCTAGGAGGATATGCAAGCTATGCCAATAGTGAGCTGATCACACAACAATTTACAAACACACTAACTTTTAATAAGGAGATTGCAAGTAAATTGAACCTCAATGCCATCGTAGGTTACGAATATTCCAATTTTATCAACCGCGGCCTAAACAGCAATGCCAAAGGTTTCGGAGAGATACCAGTTGATTATACAGACGTGATGCAGGCGACTGCACCGGCAAACCGCTCGTTCTCATCTTACAACGATCCGACTACACAACTACAGTCTTACTTCGCAAGAGCTATCTTCAATTACGCAGATAAGTACTTGTTGACAGCCACAGTTAGAAATGACGGTTCTACCCGCTTTGGTTCTGAATTCAAACATGGTACATTTCCTTCCTTTGCCGCTGCCTGGAATATAAAAAACGAGGACTTCCTTTCGGATGTAACCTGGTTAAATCAATTGAAGTTACGGGCCAGCTGGGGAAAGACGGGTAATCAGGAATATCCTTCTGGTTCCTCTCAGAACAGGTATAATATCAATTATTCCAACGGTCAGCAAAGTTACACCAGCGTAACCAATGCGAATCCAAAATTGAAATGGCAGGCTGATCGCCAGGTTGATGGAGGCTTCGACTTCGCAGTATTTGGCAACCGTTTAAGCGGTTCTGTCGATTACTTCAATAAAACCACTACAGACTTGCTCTTTCCACAGATTCCTTTGGTGCCAGCAAATGCCGGTGTGGCGGTTACCTGGATAAACTTGCCTGGGGAGATTACCAATAAAGGTATTGAGATTGCATTAACCGGAAACATCATCCAAAAAGAAAACATCACTTGGTCTCTGGGCGGTAATGCAACATTCCTTAAAAACAAGGTCAGCAATATTGTCGGAGTAATTAAGACCGGATCATTAAGCGGACAGGGGCTGAGCGATGTAACAGCGGAGGTAATTCAAGATGGATTGCCGCTTTTTGCGATGGTAACCCGTCAGTATAATGGTCTGGACGCCGAGGGATTCTCCCAGTACACCGATGAAGGTTTCACAAACTTTTACGTTGGTAACCCAAATCCAAATGTGATTTTGGGTATAACTACAGATTTCAGGTATAAAAAACTGAGCCTAACCGCTAACTTCAATGGATTACTTGGAAACGATATCTACAACAATACAGCCAACTCCGTGCTGCCAATTGCAAACTTAGGGACTGGAAGAAACATTGAGAAGCGCTTACTAAATGGTAGTATTCAGGAATCACTAGCCAATCCGATTGCTGCTTCTTCCAGGTATATAGAAAAAGGCGACTATATCAAGCTGGCTAATGCAACAATATCTTACAACGTCGGTAATCTGGGAAATACGATCAAAGGACTGAACGTGTTTATCAATGGACAAAATCTTTTTATCATCACTAAGTATAAAGGCTTTGATCCAGAGGTGAACGTCGACAAAAGTTTAAATGGCGTTCCTTCCCTTGGTATTGAGTATGTGTCCTATCCAACATCCAGAACATTCAACTTTGGTGTTAATTTCTCTCTATAAATAAATCTACAGTCATGAAAACTAGATATATAATAGCTTCCTTAGCGTTAGCGCTTTCGGTAGGAAGTTGTACGAAACTCGATGAAGATCTGCACGGTCAGCTAGGCAATGCCGGGATTAATGCAGAAAACGTTACTTCATTACTCAATGCAAGTTACACCGCTATGCGGAACCCTTACCAAGGACCCTGGGGTTGGTGGTCCCTTCAGGAATTCCCTTCCGATGAGGCTATTGTTCCGACCAGGGCCGGCGACTGGGATGATAACGGTGCATGGAGGGCCTTGCATTTACATAAGTGGACCTCCGATCATGCTAGAGTTTCGGATACGTTCCGGGATCTAAACAGTGTGAGCTATGTAAGTACAAACGTCTTGCAGTTCAATCCTTCACAATCCCAGGCGGCACAAGCCAGATTCCTTCGGGCCTTTGCTCAGTTCTCCATTCTCGATGGCTGGGGTCAGGTGCCTTATCGGGAGCCCGGCGAGGATATCACCTTACCATCTAAGGTACGGGCCGCTGCTGAGGAAATCGACTATTTGATCTCCGAAATTACAGCCGTGTTACCGGATCTTCCGGACGGACCGAATTACATTGCCAATAAGGATGCTGCGAAAGTTCTATTGATGAAGGTCTACCTGAACAAAGGTGCTTTTCTAAACCGGCAAACACCAACCTTTGATGTTGCGGATATGAACAAGGTCATTTCTCTTGCCGACGAGATCATCAACAGCAACAAGTATAGCTTAACACCGAAGTACTTCGATAACTTTGCGCCTAATAACAACACTTTATCAAAAGAAAACATCTTTACTGCGCAGAATATCGGTGGTTCAGACGCAGGGGGGGTAAAAGATATGTGGGTCCCACCGCTACACTATAACCAAAATCCAAGCGGTTACAATGGGTTCTCCACACTGTCCGACTTCTACAATAAGTTTGAACCCAACGATCAACGTCGAGGTGGTGCATACCCGGGCATGACTGAAGTTTCTGGAATTCGGGTGGGATTCCTTGTCGGTCAGCAATACAACAAAGATGGTGTTGCTATCAAAGATCGCAGGGGTAACAACCTGATCTTTACGCCAGAAGTTAGTATTATTGAGCGAGATCCAAATCACTTGGAGGTTGCTGGTATTCGGGTAATGAAATATCCGATTGATTACGCAAATACTGCGACTAACCTGGCAGAAAACGACTGGGTATATTACCGGTATGCTGACGTCCTGTTGATGAAAGCGGAAGCGCAGCTTCGGACTTCCCAGGCTGCTCCAGCCTTAACGTTGGTCAATACCATCCGTACTGCCCGTGGTGCAACGCCATTTACTACTCTGACACTGGATAACTTACTAGATGAACGTGGACGGGAATTCTTCTGGGAAGGCGTAAGGAGACAAGATCTGATTCGTTTTGGCAAGTTCTTGACGCCATGGCAGGAAAAACCGGTTGATGATCCAAAATACTTGTTGTTTGCAATTCCAAACAATCAGTTGGGTAATACCAACTTTATTCAAAATCCAGGATACTAGATCCTAACCGAATAGAAAAGGGTTAACAGGCAACAGCCTGTTAACCCTTTTCTATTTCATATCCACCTTATCCTAAACATTTTTCAATAGCTTCGTTTCCTTTTTTTACCTTTGCGCAAACTTAATTTTAATGACCGAGAAAATAGTCGTATTGGGCTCTAACGGGCAAATTGGTACCGAACTCGTTACCGAACTTAGAAAATTGTACGGAGAAGATCACGTGATTGCGTGTGACATCAGAAGACCAGATTACGACATCAAGAATTCAGGACCTTTCGAATTCGTTAATGTGCTTGAGAAAGATACATTGAACAGTATTTTCAAAAAGTATCAACCAACACAGGTTTACCTCCTGGCCGCTCTTCTGTCTGCAACGGGTGAGCAGAATCCAAAGCTGGCCTGGGACCTGAACATGAACGGCCTGCTGAATATTCTGGATCTCGCCATTTCTTATAAAACCGCAAAGGTTTGCTGGCCGAGCTCCATTGCTGTATTCGGCCCCAATTCACCCAAAGATCAAACGGGACAGTTCTGCGTTATGGATCCAAATACCGTCTACGGTATTAGTAAATTAGCTGGTGAACGCTGGTGCGAATATTACTTCCAGAAATATAAACTCGATGTTAGAAGTATCCGCTATCCAGGTCTGATCAGCTGGAAGGCTGCACCCGGCGGAGGCACCACTGATTACGCCATTCATATTTTCCATGACGCACTAAAGAAAGGCAGCTACGCCTCCTTTCTGGATGCACAAACAGAATTGCCAATGATGTATATGGACGATGCCATTCGTGGAACCATCCAGCTTATGGACGCACCATCGGCAAACATCAGCATTCGCTCGAGCTACAATTTCGCAGGAGTAAGCTTTACGCCGGAAGTGCTTGCAGCAGAAATTCGCAAACACATTCCAGACTTTACATTAACTTACACACAGAATGATCCGCGTCAGGCCATCGCAAATAGCTGGCCTCGCTCTATAGATGATTCCTTCGCCTCAAAAGACTGGGCATGGAAGCCAGAGTTCGACCTAAGCAGGATGACGTTAGATATGCTGAATAACTTAAAAAAAATATAAAGACAATCCTTGTAATCACATAATATGGGAAGAGCATTCGAATTTAGAAAAGAAAGAAAGTTTAAACGGTGGGCAAAAATGGCCGTTCAATTTACCCGGATCGGTAAGGAGATCGTAATGGCTGTTAAAGATAACGGTCCAAACCCAGACACGAACTCACGCTTACGTACGGCGATTCAGAACGCTAAGGCGGTTAACATGCCAAAAGACCGTGTAGATGCGGCGATTAAACGTGCCTCAAACAAAGATGAGAATGGGTATGAAGAGCATGTATATGAAGGTTACGCACAGCATGGCGTTGCTATTTTGATCGAAACTGCGACAGACAACACCAACCGTACCGTTGCCAACGTACGCAGCTACTTCAACAAGACGGGTGGTACATTGGGTAAGACAGGTTCATTGGACTTTATCTTCAACCGCAAATCCATCTTCCGTTTCTTGCCTGGGGATAAAGATCTGGAAGAACTTGAATTTGAATTGATCGACGCCGGTCTGGAAGAATTGTACATCGAGTCTGATGAGGAAGGAAACGATATTGCTGTTGTACAAACTGCCTTTGAAGACTTTGGAAAGATGCAAAAGTCACTGGAAGATCTTGGTGTAGAAATGAAAAGTGCGAAGCTGGAGCGGATCGCTTTGTCTACAACACCAATCTCTGAAGAACAAGCTGCAGATGTATTTAAATTGATCGATAAACTCGAAGAGGATGACGACGTGCAGGCTGTTTACCATAACATGGCCGACTAGTCTTCTACTATATAAAACTTTTACACCATCAAAGAAAAGGGGCTGATTCATCGAATCTGCCCCTTTTTTACCTTAGAAATCTATAATGTTCCCCGAACGGGCTTACAAAACTGGGCTATCGAACAAAAGTTCGTGTAACACCCCAGTTATATCGTTCCTAAGACTACAATAAGTTAAAGCTCGCTTCCTTCACATCCCTGGAGTTTGATCCGATAAAGACCTTGAAAGCTCCAGGCTCCGCAACATACTTCAGACTGGAATTATAGAATTTCAGGTCTTCGTCAGTAAGCGTAAAGGTCACTTCCTTACTTTCTCCAGGTTTTAAACTGATCTTTTGAAAGCCCTTCAGCTCCTTAACCGGACGTGTGCTGCTGCCAACCATATCTCTGGTGTAAAGTTGCACCACTTCTTTGCCCTCCACCTTTCCGGTGTTTGTCACGCGAACGGAGGCAGTTAACGACTGTCCGGGTTTAAAACTGTCGGCACTCAGTTTAATGTCGCCGTAACTGAAAGTTGTATAACTTAAACCATAGCCAAACGGATAAAGTGGGTCGTTACTCACATCCAGGTAATTTGAACGGAACTTAGAGAACCACTTGCCTTCTTCCAAAGGCCTGCCCGTATTCTTGTGGCTATAATAGATGGGAACTTGCCCAACATTCTGTGGGAAGGTCGCTGTAAGTTTTCCAGAAGGATTTACGTCACCGAACAAGACATCGGAAATTGCGTTAGCCGCCTGTGTACCGCCGAACCATACGTTCAAAATGGCGGGTACGTTTTCGCTTTCCCATTTGATGGCAAGTGGTCGCCCTGTAAATAGGACCAATACGACAGGCTTTCCGGTTTTCAATAAAGCTTGTAATAATCTTTTCTGAACATCAGGCAATTCAATGTCGCTGCGGCTGGAACTCTCACCGGACATTTCAGAACTTTCACCCAATGCGGCCACAATCACATCTGCTTTGTTTGCATTGTCCAGGGCTTCCTGGATCAAGGTCGCTTCAGGGCGGTTGTCGCGTGGAATTTCCCTTCCGAACATGGTCGCCCGGGTCTGATATTCCGGATCGCTCAAGAGGTTAGATCCCAACGCGTGTAAGATCTTCACCTGTGATCCAACTGTTGATTTTAAGCCTTCCAATAGGGAAGGGGTATTGCTCAGATCCGCATTCACGCTCCACGTTCCCGGCATATTGCTTCTGGTGTTGGCTAGTGGGCCTACAACAGCAATCGTACCTGATTTACGTAAAGGCAAAACCTGGTTCTCGTTTCTCAACAAAACAAAAGACTGTGTTGCCGCTTCTCTGGCCAGTTTCAGATTTGCAGGTGTCAGAATCTCCTTTTTAGCCCGTGCTTCATTGCAATACCGGTACGGGTCTTCAAACAAGCCCAGTTTGTACTTGGCTTCTAAGACCAGCCGGCATGCATTGTCGACTTCTGCCTCGGTAACCTTTCCTTCTGTTAGTGACTTCTTTAATGTGTTTAAAAAGCCTTCACTTACCATGTCCATTTCTACACCAGCTTTTAACGACAGGGCAGATACCTGCTGTAAATCACCAAGACCATGATCGATCAGCTCGCTTACCGCAGTATAGTCGGTCACCACAAACCCGTCAAAGCCCCATTGATTCCGAAGCAAGTCGGTCATTAACCACCGGTTTGCAGTAGCCGGAACGCCATTGATGTCGTTAAAGGATGTCATTACACTTCCTGCACCGGCGTCAATAGCTGCTTTGTATGGAGGAAGGTACTCGTTGTACATACGGTCCAGACTCATATCCGTCGTGTTGTAGTCCCGGCCGGCTTCCGCTGCGCCATATAGGGCAAAGTGCTTCACGCAGGCCATGATCGTGTTGTATTTCGAGAGATCGTCGCCCTGATAACCTTTCACCATGGCTCTTGCGATCTGAGATCCTAAGTATTTGTCTTCGCCATTCCCTTCGGAGATCCGGCCCCAACGTGGGTCACGGGAGATATCCACCATGGGAGAGAAGGTCCAGTTCAGACCGTCAGCACTGGCTTCCACAGCAGCAACTCTTGCTGTTCTTTCAATTAAAGGCAAGTCCCAACTGCAGGCAAGCGCCAAGGGAATCGGGAAAGTCGTCTTATACCCGTGGATCACATCCTGTCCAAAGATCAGGGGAATGTGCAGTCGACTTTCTTTAACAGCAATTTCCTGTGCCTTGCGAATCCTGGCCGGCGTGGTCAAACTGAATATTCCGCCGACCTGACCGCGTTTGATCTTTCCCTCTACATCCGAGCTTACAGAGGAACCGGTGGTTGCTTCTCCACCAGTCACCAGATTCAGCTGACCAATCTTTTCATCAATGGTCATCTTAGCCATAAGCGCTTTGATGTAGGTGTTCATTTTAGGATTGTTTGTCGCAGCCGCAGGCTGCTTTTGCGCATATACCGCATGCGCAGCCAGTAAGGCTGCACCCAACAGGAATGATGTGCTTTTCTTCATATTCATATGTATAGTTATGTTCTTGTCGACTAATTTACTTCAAAGGTGTCACTTTATTCAACCTTCATCACTTTGCTGCGTTCTGAGATGCCATTCTCATTTAAAGCCTCAATCGAGAAGTAGTAGGTTTTCAGTTTGTCCATCCCTTTATACCAGTATTCATTTGCATTGTACACCATGATGCTGTTGTACAACTTATCAGGTTCGGTACCCAGGTAAATATTATATCCATAGGCATCATCTGATGTTCTCCATTTGATCCATGCACTACGCTTGTCTTTCTCGGTTCGCAACACCAGGAAGTCTTTAACTGGTTTTGGCTTTACGCCAGAACCACGTCCAAATACCCTTAAGCCGCTGATCGCGAACTTCCCCGTCGGCATATGCAGGTTCTCCAGCTTCACGAAACGTGCCTGAACGGGACGTTCCAGCTCGATGTAATCATGTGGTACATCGGTTTTGTTCGCGCTTTTGTCGGCCAGTATCTTCCAGGCCTTTCCGTCTGCGGAATACCAAAGTTTATATTGATGAAATATCCCCTGCTGCTTACCCAGGAATTGGGCATCCTGATCTGCATAGTTGATCTGAACGGCATGAATGGTCGATAACTGCCCCAGGTCTGATTGGATCCATTCACCCTTGTTGCCTGTCGCGGCACTCCAATAGCTCCTGATGCTTTCATCTACCGCATTGTTCGGCAGGTAACCACCAAGTGTAGACGATACGGATACCGGCTTGTTATAGTTAAGCAGCATCCACCCTGTAAATCCACTTTTTAAGTGGTCGGCCTTGCCTGATGGCAGATAATGCGGATAGTCGCCAAAGGCCGCATCCGCATACATCACGTCATCTTTATCAAACCCCGCAGGCCACATGCCTATGCGTCTTTCGAAATTGTTCTTCACTGCCACGACCATCGAAGCCACATGCCAGTAGTTTTTCCAATTATCCTGGAAGGTGGCCCCATGTCCTGCACCGCGGGCAAAGCCTCCTGGTTTATAGCTCAGTGGCAAAGATTGATGCTCAAAAGGGCCCAGCGGCGAATTGCTGATCGCCACGCCATCGGCATAGGTACTGAATTCGGTAGCTGGTGCACCATACTGCAGGTAGTATTTGCCATGGTGTTTGGTCATCCAGGCACCCTCCATAAACGGGTCCAGAAAGGTGTTATCCAGATATTCACCAAAACGTTGCCAGCCAAAACGGTCTGGATTCAGTAAGAGCAGCTCTTTACGTGTTCCGATCGGTTGGAAGGTTTTCCTGTTCAGCTCAATACCGTATAGCGGGTACGAATTACTGCTTCCATTGTACATGTACAAACGGCCATCCTCATCGATAAAATGTGCCGGATCCCAGCCACCAATTTCGAAATTATGGACGACCTCCTTCCAGTCATTCCCTTTTGGATTCGTACTCATCCAGATGGGAAAGTTGCTCGAGTAGGTGGAGCCAAAAACAAGGAGCGTGTCGCCTTGTACCCAGACAGATGGGGCGCAAAGATCGTCATACACTTTATGCTCCGGTCTTAAGAACGACTTAGAAACAAACTTCCAGTTATACAGGTCGCTGCTCCACCAGTAACCCCACTGATTGGTGGAGAACAAATAGTAATCGCCCTTGAAGTTCACAATCACAGGATCGGCTGTGGCTCGATGTCTTCCCTGTTCCGAGAAATTCGGAATGGGTGTATAGCCATAGTCCAGATTGATCGGGTTACAGTAAGTCAGTTGTTTATGCTGGGCAGCAACACCGATACTCAGGAAACCCAGCACGAATAGGATAATATATTTTTTATACAACATCATGGTTTTGCCAATGCAGGGCTGCTGAAGCCCAATTTTATCAAGCCTTTCTGTACATCCGGATTACGCATAAAGAGCTTCCATAACAAACCGCTGCGGTAGTTTTCAATCATAACCACAATCGGCCCCTGGTCGATCGCCAGGTAAGATTTTGCTACCCAGTTGTGTTCATCACTAAAAGCATCAGCAAAGCCGTATTCGCCCCAGATGCTATCTCCTTTATCTTCATAGAAGTGCCTTAAAGCCTGCATGGAGAATTCTGGTGTGTAAGGGAAGGCCGACAAAGCCGCTGTTGGTGTGATCACCCCCAGATCTTCTGTTGGCGAGTGTGCCGCATAGCCCTGCCAGCTGTCGCTTGCCGTTAATCCCCAGCTATTGGCACCATAGCCTTTATAATGTTTTGGATTGGCGATGCAATAGGCCCGGTTGATCAAAGTATGTGCTTTATTCTGCTCCCAGTAATCGGCATACTGGTCTTTTAATCCACGCGGATCAAGCCCCAGAAATGAATACTGGCTAAAGAACAGCGGACCCCCATACTCAAAGCCCAGGGGTAAGGTAATGTCGAAGTACTTTTTGCCGTTGAAAAAGGTATTGCTGTTTGCCCAGCCATTCTCATATACCCTTCTGCTGATGGAATTGGAAGGGGAGGATGCGGCCAGCACATAGGTGATCAAACACTCATTCCAACCTTTGATCGCATGGTTCATGCTCCAGCCATTATTTGGGCTCCAGTGCCAGTACAGTTCGTTTTGATTCTGAGTAAACCAATTCCACTCGATACCTTCCCACATCCAGAGGATCTTATTGCGGATCGCACTTTCCGTCGGATTGTCTGCAGTATAATATTCTCGGGCGGTTAGCAAGCCTTGAAAAAGGAAGGATGTTTCCACGATGTCCGCACCGTCGTCTTTCGGACTAAACCGGATAACTTTGCCGGTCTCACCATTCAACCAATGCGGGAAGGCGCCATGGAACATATCCGCCTTCCAGAGAAAATCAACGATTTTCTTCGTGCGGGCTGCAGCCTGTTCCCTGGTGATGAACTTACGCTCGGCTGCCACGATGGTTGCCATAATCCCGAAGCCAGTTCCCCCGGTTGTAACCACTTCGTCTCCATAATCAAAAGATTTGTTGCTTCGTTCTCTGGCCATGCCGCTTACCGGATGTCCAAAGTCCCAGAAGTAGCGGAAGGTTTGCTTTTGAACCAGATCCAGCAGTTGATCGTCTGTCAGGTTCTTCTTAATTTTAAGCTCTGGCGTGATCCGGTCGCTTTTTTTTGTCTGAGCATAGCTCGGCTCTACAGCAGCCAGGGCGGATAGAACCAGTGCAACAAGAACTGGGAAAACAAGTCTGTTTTTTGGTTTAAACATAGTCTTTAACTTAAAAGGTTGCCACGTGAAGCGGCAACCTTGAATGATTGATGTGTCTTAGTATCCAGGGTTCTGCGTTAAAAGGCCTCCGCTTAGGTCAATTTCGGCTTGAGGAACGGGCCAAACTTCATTCTTGTTGGCTTTCCATCCTTTAACTCCAAACACTTCTTCTCCGCGCCCCTGGCGGATCACATCGAAATAACGGTCACTTTCTAAGGCCAATTCCACTTTTCGTTCCTGGTAGATGGCTGCTCGCAGGGCTGCCTGATCTGTCGTGGTGATGTTTGGAAGAATTGCTGCATTGTTGCCTCTTGCCCGTGCGCGCACTTTGTTTAATGATGTTAAAGCCTGTGAAGGATTACCCAGTTCGTTCGCAGCCTCCGCGTTCATCAACAGGATGTCGGCGAAACGAAGCACACGCACGTTTTGCTGTGCACCTTCGTTAAATCCGGATACGTACTCACTAAATGGTACATAGGACTTTTGATTGTACATCGGGTTAGGTACCGTTGTCGGAATTTTGTCCCCCTCTGGTGTAGTTTCTCCTCTGAAGATAATGGTTGCATCTCTTCTCGGATCACCCACCTCGTAGGAAGCAGCCAATTCAGCAGAAGGTACATTGAAACCCCAGCCACCTCCTGGCAGGCCTGCGACACCTTGAACCTGGCTATATTGGGAGTTAGATGCAGCAGAATTCGCCGGATCCAGTTCCGCCTGAATCTCAAATATCGATTCGCTGTTGTTCTCATTGGCGGTGCGGAATTGTTTTTCATAATCCGGGAACAGGCTGTAACCCATTCCTATAACCTGATTGGTTAAGTCAAGCACATCCGCCCATTTTTTCTGATACAAGGCTACTTTGGCATGCATACCCAGGGCAGCGCCTTTCGTTGCCCTGCCGATATCTGTGGATGGATAGGAAACCGGAAGTACGGCAGCGGCTTCGGTCAAGTCTTTTTCAATTTGTGCATAGACCTCTGCCTTCGGTGTTCTCGGAATGTTATATTCAGATGCATTTACCGGAATGGTAAGTCTTAGCGGAACGTCACCATAGGCTCTAACCAGTCTGAAATAAGAGTAGGCGCGAACAAACTTGGCTTCTGCGAGATAACGATCTTTTAAAGCCTGGTCCATGGCGATGCCCGGTACATTTTGCAATACCTGGTTACACAATTCGATATTTTGATATTGCCCGCCCCAGAATCCATTCAAAGATCCTTCGGTCGCTGTTACGGTATGTAGATCATATAAATTCCAGAACGTTGCATCGCCGGGAGAACTTCCCTTATCGGTTTCATCTGATCCAACACTTTCAATCACCAGGGCAGGAAAGGCTGTGTTCTCCCAGGAACGCAGGTTGCCATAAATAGAATTCACGGCTTTTGCCGCGTCGTCTGGAGTTTTCCAGAATTCTACAGCGGGCTGCTGCCCTTGTGGATCTACATCCAGGAAGCTTTTCTTGCAGGAAGAAACGAGTAATGCGGTCGATAGTAAAGCGACTGCACAATATTTTTGTATGTTAATATGATTATAGCTTTTCATAATGAGTTTCGATTAAAATGTAATGTTTACACCCAGGTTGTAAGTTGCAAATAGTGGATAGACGTTCACATCCATTCCTGCATTGGTTGGTGTACCACCAACTTCCGGACTAAAGCCTCTGTACCCGAAAATGTTCAATGCGTTTTGTGCGTTGGCAAACACCCGGAACTTTCTCATTTTCCATTTTGTGATCATCGCTGTAGGTAATGAATAACCCAGTTGAATATTCCTTAAACGGATATATGCACCGCTTTCTACATAGAATGAGTTGGCCAGGTAATTTGTCGAACCACCAAGATTTGGTGAAGGATAGG
>Ga0157371_10000977_pt1 | contig 31775 bp, 41 predicted proteins | sample C45metaG_FD_113462 | JGI IMG/M metagenome (GOLD analysis project Ga0157371, IMG submission 113462) | Corn rhizosphere microbial communities from Kellogg Biological Station, Michigan, USA - C4-5 metaG | ecosystem: Host-associated > Plants > Roots > Rhizosphere > Soil | place: USA: Michigan... | reverse complement strand
CCCATGCGGTTCGTATCCAGCTCGGCATCGGCAAGAACCTTCTTGGCGCTGTGCGTGATGAGAACGGCAAGGTCACAGCCTACGGCGACGATCCGCTGTTCGCTAAGGACTTTGTTGTTCGCGTTGTAGAAGCGCCTGTGAGCGGCACTGAGGGGCTGCTGAACAAGGCATTCGTAGTGCGTAATGCGTTGACCAACGACACGACGTGGCAGTACAACCTTCTGTGTGACACTGGGACGAAGTAATGTCCAAGCGTACCGGCATCTACTTCTTTACGAAGAACAGCCCCAATGAATTCGAGCAGTACCTGTCACTGGCGGCTGAGGCACTGGACGGACTCGCTGAAGAGGTTGTTTCCGCCGTGCTGGATCGTGCGGTCAAACGCATGGAGGGCATCATCAATGACGGCGGTATCAACAAGACCATCAAGGGCGGGCCACGTATTGATTCGCGCGACATGATTAACAGTGTCGGCAGCACCCTTACCGGCAACGGCAAGGCCCGTGTGCAGGCATCCTTCGGGTTCATCAACGATGCACCCATCTGGACACGCTTTCAAGAGCGAGGAACCCGCGCACTTGGCCCCATGCGTAATCGTGGTAGCGGCGGGGACGGTGGGATTGCACCAATGCTCGCCTACGCAACAGCACTGGGTGAGGCCATTGTAGATTTCCAGAACCGCGTTGACTCTGTGCAGTGGGCATCCTTCTCACAGCTTTCCATGATTGACAGGAAGAATTAATATGACGATGACATTTGCTGAGGCACAGCAGGCGATCATGGATCGGCTTGCTGCCTCCCCGATCCCTAACGTGTTCGAGGGCGCGGTGCCACCCGGCTTCGTCCTGCCGTCCGAGAACAACGCTCACCTTCCTTATGTCTGCATCAGCTTCGGCGGCAAGTCCCCGGTGGCGCTGAGCAATCAGGGCATCACATCCAGCCGCGACCACCTGAAGCGCACGACGGTAACTGTCGAGTGCATCGGTGACAGCCCTCGGGATGTGCGGCGAGTGACCGAGATTGTCCGTGATTTGCTGGAAGGCTACATCGTGGACGACAGTTGGGGCGAACTGAGCGAACTGCTCGCTGGCGATTACACCATGTACCAGCCCGACTACGAACTGTGGCCTGTGCGGTATGCCACCGGCATCCACTACAGCGCCTACACTAACGCCGCAAGTTAAACAAATAGACAAACGAGTAATTTATATGGTAAAATTGAAGGAATGGATATGTCACGTTCACTTTATCGAATTAACGGAACGGATCGTACCGTAAGCGTCACCCCTGAGTTCGCCGCTAAGTTCGGCGGTATGACTCTCGTGGCCGAGGATGCTGTTGTCACTAGCGCCTCACAATCAACCGTCAAGGCCCGTGCTAAGACAACTAAGACTAATTCCTCAAAGGAGGGGAAGTAACAAATGAAGAAGATGCTTAACCCTAACACTACTCTCATCGTAGTGCCCGAAGCTGGTGTGGCTGACCCGTACAACCCGACCGCCGCTGAGCTTACCGCTGTCGGCGCGATCAACATTTCGCAGGCCGTCACCCGTGGCTACACCCTGAACCCGACCGACTCGGACACCGACGACACCGCGAGCATCGTGGACACCGGCAACGTGCAGACCCGCCTCCTCGACAACTACGAGGGCGAACTGACCATGTTCCGTGACGCTGACGAGACGGACACTACCTCTGTCTACAACGTGGCGTTCGAATATTTCAAGGAGCCTGACCAGCGCTTCTTCGTGTACCGTCGTCTGGGCAAAAAGTCCAGCGTTGCGGTCGCTGCGGCTGACACGGTTGAGGGCTTCCTGTTCTCGAACGACCGCACCCGGAGCGTCGATGGTGGCGACAACGGCCCTGTGCAGTTCACCGTCCCGCTGCTTTCGCAGGGTACCTACACCGGTTACGTTGAGGTTGCTGCCGCTGCTGCGCCGTAATAGTTAAGGTTTGACAAAGATTAATTTCTTGCTATAATGGGGAGAGAGTCTAAAATGACTCTCTCCCCTTTATACTTTTCTGGAGGAAAAGCACATGGCAAATATCGATGTTGACGCTGCGGTTGAGGAAGCGACGAGCAAGGAGAACTTCGATGTCCTCGCCTTTGTTCAGGGCAGTAACCTGCCTACCCATGATGTGACTGTCTACACGGATGGTGATGCAGCACTCCGTATGGCCCGTATCCTCATCGCTGAGGATGAGCGCGAGCAGCGTAGGCAGCTTGAGGGCGTGAGCCTTGCCGACGACGACGAGGCTGTGGACGAGGACGAGATTACCGAACTGCACGACCGACTGGTGGCTAGCCGTCTGGTCTTCCACATGCAGGGACTTGCCCCGAGCGCTACCCGCGCACTGCACAATAAGCTTAAGGCCACTCACCCGTATGTCGATGGCGGGGAAAACCCCGAGTACACCGAGGCGTTCAACAACACCCTGATTGCCAAGAGCATTCTGTCGGTGGAGAACGCGGCTGGTGCCAAGAACACCGACAAGTGGACTGCCGAGAAGGTGTCCGACCTGCTCGATTCGCTGTATGTCTCCGAGGCTAACAAGATTTTCGACGGGGCAGCAGAACTTACCTACATTGGCGCGATCTTTGATCGTGCGGTCAGCGCGGATTTCTCGTAGAAGCGCTGACTTGGCCGCAGAATTTGCCGTATCTGACGCGAATTCAGTCTGCGCTTGCTAGAGGGCAACGCCCCACTGCGGCTCTACTTGAGGAGTCCGATCCGATGACGGGTTGGACTTCTCACGATTACCGCCTCCAAGAAGCAGGATACATCTTGGAGAAGGAAGTCTGCAAGACATGCGGCAACCCTGTCTGGCTGTGCCACAGTACGAACAACGCGATTGACTTTGAAGTTAAAACCGGTGCGTGCTATGCCGACGCGGAAATTAAGGACTACGAGGAGAAACCCGGTGCTGAGCGCCTAAGCGCTGGCGAGTACCACTACGCAGTAGCTGTCGGAATTAAAAACGAAGACGGCACGTATGACCCGCTCCCCTCACGTCGGGAAGCGTTGGCCTCCACCGTATAACAGAAAGTAGTTCGCGTGTCGAATAACAACGACATTAGGGGTAGCATCGATCTTGATGCTACCCCTGCTGTGCGTGCGCTTAGCGCTGCAAAGAAGGCATTCCGTGACCTGAGCAATGCTACCACGGATACCACCAAGAAGATGACCGCTGACCAGCGGGCGGCAGCAAATGCAGTCATTGCCAACGAAGCAAAGATTCGCGCTGCTCGTGACAAGACGGTTGCCAATTACCGCGAGACTCTTGCGAAAATTCGTCGGCTCGATCTTAACGCACAGAACGACCGCAAGATTTCTCGCCAGAAGGCCAACGACGGTTCGGCTGAGTCTGCTGCGCGTGTCGCTGGTACCGAGGCTAAGACTGAGCTTACGGTTCTGAAGCAGCAGACCGAGGAAGTCCGTAAGCAGGGTGTTCTCAAGGAGTCTGCCGCTCGTGAAGCGCTGACTCTTGAGAAGCAGCACACGGAAGAGATTCGCCAGCAGGCCATCCTTATGACTGCTGAGGGTCGGGCTGCTGAGTCTGGCTCGCGTCAGCAACTGACCAAGAGCAAGCAGATCACCGAGGAACTGCGCCAGCAGATTCTTATTCAGGATGCCGCTAACCGTAAGGAAAGCGCTGCCATTCGGAACCAGATTGCGTTGCGTCGGCAGGTTTTCCGTGAGCAAGAAGCGGCTGCCCGGGCACAGGACCGCAAGCAGCAGAACATTAGCGGTATGCGGTATGCGCTCTACGACGTTGCTGGTGCGGCTGCCGCAGTCGGACTCGCTGGTGTCGGCGCTGCCGTGGGGATTACCAAAATCGCTGTTGCGTGGGAGAAGTCCTTCGCTGAGGTAGCGCGTACTTCCAAGGTATCCAGCGATGATGTCGGGTACCTCAAGGCGCAGTTCGTCAACCTTGTTGACACGCTGCCGGTTAGCTGGGAAAAGCTCACCGAGATTGGTACCCTCGCTGGTCAGCTTGGTATTGTTAAGAGCGAGGTTGCTGACTTCACCAAGGTTACCGCTATGTTCTCCGCGACCACTGGCGTTTCGGTGGAGGACACCGCTACGGCATTTGGCCGTCTTGACGCGCTTATTCCATCCGTCGATGGCAACTATCAGGGACTTGCTGAGTCCATCCTTAAGGTCGGCACTAACTCGGTTGCGACCGAAGGCGACATCATTAATATTACCGGTCAGCTTGCGTCTATTGCTGGCCCTGCCGGGTACTCCTACGACCAGATCATCGGTCTGTCGGGTGCGCTTGCGTCCGTTGGTGCCCCGCCCGAGCTTTCGCGTGGTACGATCCAGCGTGCATTCGGCAAGATCGGCGCTGCTGTTTCTGACGGCGGTATCGAGCTTGACAAGTGGGCTAAGGCTTCCGGCATGTCCGCCGATGAGTTCCGCACCCAGTGGAACGATGATGCCTCTGGTGTCTTCACTAAGTTCATGGGCAAGATTAATGAAGCCGGTGTCGGGGCTGACGCTGTTCTCAAGGAACTCGGCATCACCTCTGTGCGCGACGTGCCACTGCTGAAGAAGCTGGCTGGCGCTGCCGATAACACGGGCAAGTCTGGCACTCTGCTCAAGACTTCGCTGGAGCAGGCGGCTGATGCTACTGGCGAGCTTCAGAAGCAGTACGCTATTATCTCTGGCACCACTGGGGCTAAGCTTCAGGTGCTGCTCCAGAACATTCTTTCCACGCTCGACAAGATCGGCTCTAGCAACTTCGGGCTGCTCAACGACCTTATCACGAACGTCACCACCAGCGTCCGCGACTTCAGCGACTCTCTCAACGAGCCTGTGCGTCTCTTCGATATGTGGAATCTGGACATCACAAACGGTGAACTGGCTGGCATGGGTGTGGTGATTGCTGGTGTCGTTGGCGCACTGGGCCTGCTTGTCGCGGGCATTGGTCGGGTTGCGGCTAGCACACTGGCTATGCGCGACGTGATGGGCGTGATGCGCGGTTCATTCTCCAAGACTAGCACCACTGCGAGCGGGCTGGCTACGAATATCTCGTACCTCAAGGGGAACGTAGGCGGCTTGGCCGGTCGCATGAGCCTTGCGAGCAAGGCTACTGGTGTGTGGAACTCCGCATCCAAGGGTCTGCACTCTGCGCTGTCGAAGATCGGCCCCGAGCTTGCTGTCGTGGCTGCATTCGCTGGTGCCGACTATCTGCTCCAGCTTGATAAGCAGTCGCGTGAAGCTGGTACCGGCGCAGACCAGATGGCTAACAAGTTTATCGCTGCTAAGGACTCCCTCAGTCTGCTCAAGGGCATCAAGGTCAATCAGGGCGGTGCGTGGGGAAATGAGGACTTGAAGCCCTTCATCACGGACATCGACAATCTTGGCAAGGGTCTGGACCACATCGGCAAGGGCGGCATGTGGAACGACTTTGGCGAGACGTTCAAAGACCTTGGGCGTGTCGGCAAGGAAGACAGCTTCGCCAACATCACCACCGGTCTGAGCAAGATGGATGCCGGGTTCGAGCAGCTTGTCGGTGCTGGCAACGTCAAGGTCGCCAAGGACCAGATGCAGCAGCTCGTCTCGTCGGCCCACCTGACAGACGACCAGCTCTCTGTGCTGATCGAGCGGATGCCGAACTATAAGCGCGAATTGACCAACACGCTTAATGGGCACGAAATGGATGCCACCGACGAAAATCTCCGCAAGGCGGCTCGCGGCGGTGTGTCGGAAATGACCGATGCTCTGGTTGAAATGGCTGGTGTTTCCAAGGATGCTGTTACCGCGAACTTCGGCGGCAGTAGCGATGCGGCCTTGCAGTTTATGGACTCCATCGATCAGGGCACCGAGTCTATCTATGACATGAACGCTGCTTACCAGAGTACGCTTGACCGCGTTAACCAGAAGGGCAAGGATGCGTGGGTCAAGGCTGGTAACGATGTCTCAGACTACACCGACATTGCCACGGTTAGCCTTGACGACTTCCTGACCACGATGGACGGCCAGATTGTCACCGCGCAGAAGCGCTTCGGCAACCTCGCTAAGATTGCTTTGCGCGGCGGTCAGGATGCGGCGGCGGAAGCGGCCAAGTATTCGCCCGAGATTATCGATACGATTGCCAACGGTAGCGACGAAGGTTTCCAGCACTGGCTCGACAACCTCGACCTGATGAGCAAGGATGCGCGTTCGCTCGTTGAGGCCAACATCGCGGGTCTGACTCCAACCGTTGTTGCTGACTTTAAGCGTCTCGGTGGTGGATCACGCGACGAACTCATTAAGGCACTCTCCGAGGGTACCCGTACTGTCGATCAGATTCTTGACGATCTTCGCAAGGACAACGCCGGTAAGCCTATCCGACTCAACACTGACACGAGCAAGGCCGCTAAGGACATTGCCGATTTCAAGGCTCGACAGAGCGGCGGTAAGGTCGATCTGGAAGCTGCGCTCAGCACATACGACGCGGCGCGAGACTTGGACCGCTGGATTGCCAACAATAACTGGCGTGTCGTCCACATTCAGGTTAACGCTACTAACCCCAACATTGGCTTCGGTCTTGGTGACGGGCACGCAACTGGTGGTTACATCAGCGGTCCCGGCACCGGTACCTCCGACTCCATCCCGGCGCGACTCTCCAATGGTGAGTTTGTGTTCACGGCTGCTGCTGTGCGGAACATCGGCGTGAATAACCTTTACGACCTGATGCGTCAGGCTCAGCGCGGGTTCGCCACTGGCGGTTATGTCGCGGCATCTAGCAACAGCTACGTGCCATCCTACGGCGGCTCCAGTGGTAGCCGAAGTGGTTCTACGGCTGGTGTCACGATTGTCGAGCTTAGCGCTTACGACCGTCAGCTTCTCGCACAGGCTGGCAACGTCCAGCTTCGCATCGGAAACAAGGTGGTCGCTCAGGCGGCTAACGCGGCCAACGTGGTCGCTAAGAAAAGAGGAAGTAACTAATGGCTAACGGCCTGTGGTTCGGTACCCGAGCCTACATGCAGTACGTCCCCCAGCCAGCCTTCAATGCAGACTATTCGAAGGCTGGCTGGGATGCCGGTTCGCAGTTCCTGAACGGCGGTGCCTCTGTGCGCCGCTCTGCTGGAGCGCACAAGGTCTACAACATGGCGTGGAACCTTGCGAGCCGTGACACGCTGCGTCCGATCACTGACTATGCGGAAGGGGTCTACGGCGATGGCCTGATCTACTTCCTCGATGCAATGACGATGGACAAGAACGTTCTGCCGCAAGGCTGGGCCTTCCCCGCTCAGCCGGGGGCACCGTCGCTGCTCTCAAAAGCCAAGCCTACCATCGTGGACACCGAGGTTAATTCTCAGGGTTACCCGAGCAAGAGTGCGGTGTATACGTTGAGCGCTACGAGCGTCAGCAAGAGTATCTACATTCCGATCCCACCCGGCTACACGGCGTGGGTTGGAGTGCATGGTACATCCGTCGCGGCAGCGACCGATCCCAACACAGGCGCACCGATCAACGCCCCCTCTGTGCTGGTCACCCCCAACACCGGTACAGGCGGGCCTGTCGCTCTCTTGCCGGTGGATACCCCTAACCGGGTCAACACTACCGTCGCTGGCAGCGGGTTCGAATTGAGCCTCACTGGTGCTGGGACGCTCACCATTGCCGGGATCATTGTTCAGGTGCTGCCCATCGGGGCTACGCCGAGCGGTGGCGGCTTTATTTCGGGTCAGGGTCACTCGGGTTGCGCCTTCGCTTCCCAGCCCTCCCAGACGGCGTACAGCGCCGCTCTTGACAAAGTAGGAATGACTGCAACTCTCGTGGAGGTTGGCATATGGAAATAACACTTACTATTAATGGCGAGGTTGACCCCTCGCTCTCCGACTACTCTGTCAGCGAGGACTCCACCCCGCTTATCGGTGGTGATACGTCGGGTGGCATCGGCCAGATCAACGCCAGTGCCGACACCACTGATGCCAGCGCCAGCACCCTCGGCACGACGCTGACGGTCACCGACTCTGACCGTGGAACTATCTCTGGTATAATTACAACTGTTGAAAACAACGACGGTGCTGCACACTTCACGGCTGACTCCCCGCTGGGCCAGCTTGTCTCGGTTGTCACCGCACAGCCCCAGAAGACCACACTTGGTGCTGCCTTTACCTACTACCTCGCTCTGTGCGGGATCACCAAGAACATCTTCGTTGATCCACTGATTGCCTCGCGTGCCGTGATCTATCCCGGCTGGCGCGAGGAAGCTTGGACGCAGATCAAGAAGATGTGTATTGCTGAGCGGGTCGAGGTTGCCGTAATCGACGGCATCATCACCCTTCGTCTCCCCCGCGCCTCGCGTGCCGACAGCAGCAATCTTATCTCTTCGAGCTGGTCGTTCGACACCACACAGCTCGCGCAGAGCATAGAAGTCTTCCAGTACAACACCAGCTATGGTACTAACCGTATTGTTTATCCTGCCGGTGAGTGGATCGAGGAAGCCAATGGTACGGCTAACGATGGCTGGAATAGCAGCGCGCAGGTTTACATGGTGGACTACGGTGAGATTCTTGAGTTTGATATTGAAATTAACGCCACGCTGACCGCCATCCAGCAGCCTAGGTGTGTGTCGCGCATGGACTTGTACTACAAGTATGGCAGCGCCTACACGGTGATGGCTAACAACGCCAAGGCTCCAATGAACCCCGCAACGTGGAACAAGAACGGCGGCTACGTCAAGGTGACGCAGAAGAAGAATGCGCCTAATACCCTAACGGTGCGAATCTCCTCTGGTGGTAATTCCCCACGGAACGCCCCATACTCCATCGGTATGCCGTGGGGTGGTGACATTGTTTCGTCCCTCCGTATCGTCGGTACTGGTGTGTTCACGCAGAAGCAGAAGCTCACCTTCCCGACCGGACTTACAGTTAATGAGACTTCGACTGAGATTGGCGTGTCCGTCGATAACGAGTTCGTCTCCAGCTTGGACAAGGCATACAGCGTAGCACGTCGCACACTGGGGCAGTATTCGGGGCTTGTCAAGACTGTGAGCGGGTCGGTTGCTGACATGGGGCTGGACTTCGGCAGTATGGCCGGGGCACGACTCCGAGACGGTGATAACGAATACCGTATCCGCACCGTCGAGACTGGTCCAGATCAGATTTCCTACACGGCTGAGTCCGACAACCAATTCTCTGACCACAACACGGCGTGGGCAGGCAAAACCTTCGGTGATTTCAACACAGAACATGCGGGTCAAACCTTCCTTGACCACACAATCGCTCCTCTGAAACGGATTAATTAATGAGTGAAAAGCTTCCTACCCCTGTCCTCCCGGCTTCGGCTATGGAGTGGGCGCGGGCAGTAACCCAGCGCCTTGAGGACGTTGAGGTACACAGCGAAAAGACAAGCAACAGCGTTCAGGCTACCCGACGCATGGTGGCTGATGTTGCGGCTACCACAGCCACTGTGCAGGATGCTGTCGATGGAGTGGTCAACACCATCGATCCCGAGCCAGCACAGGTTGTCAACGTGATCGCCACTCCGGGTAGCTACTGGAACACGGACGGCGCTGCCGTTGGGTCTGTGGACCTTACGTGGGATGCGGTCGAATTCGCGCAGGCGCTTGAGGCACCCGTCGTGATCTTCGAGGAGGCCGAGGTTATCGATGACAACGTGGGCGACCTTGATGGCGAGGACACGGCTGTTATCGACCCCGAGCCGGTGGACGAGGCTCCGCAGTACGACGCTGAGGCGGGCCTGCCCATCACTATTATTCGGTACGAGGTTTGGGGCCGCAAGACCTATATTGCCCCTGAGCTTCCCGATGCTGACGTGAGCGAAGACCCGGTGGATGACATCACCGTACCTCTCGCTGAGGACTCCCTGCTTGATGAGGAACCGGCCTTCCTCCGACTGACCACCAGCCAGACCGCTAGCGCAACTGTGCTGGGCCTCGAAATGGGCACGGACTACACGTTCATCGTGCGCGCCATCGCTACGAGTGAGGTTTCCGGCCCGTTCTCCGACGAGCTTGACGTGACCACCCCGGCTAACCTCCCCGTGATGGCTGCTCCGACGACCCCGATTGTTACGTCTGAACTGGGCGTGGTGTCGGTAGAGTGGGACGGTCTCATGTCGGACGGCCAGCCCCCTGTGCAGTTCTCCGGTGTATTCGCACAGATCAGCGACAGCGAGACGGGTATCTACACGTCGGCTGGGCAGAATCTGCTCATTGCTGGCAAGTCTGTTATCCCCGGTCTGGTTAAGGGTAATACTTATTGGGTGCATCTGGTTGGAATCGACCGGCTCAATCAGGTTACTACGCCTTCCGCCGCCGTCTCTGTTGTGGTTGTGGGCGTTGACCTTGGCGACCTCGAAGCTGCTGTGACTGAGGCGATTGACAGCGCACAGGCTGCTGGTACTGCTGGTCAGGAGGCTGCGGCAACGGCGCAGAGTGCTGCGGACTCGGCTGACGCAAAGGCTGCTCAGGCACTGCTCGATGCCGCGAACGCTAAGCAGGAAGCTATCGATGTAGCCGCTGCCGACGCTCAGGCGAAAGCTGATGCCGCACAGCAGGCAGCAATCGATGCTGCTGCCATCACCGCTCAGGCGAAGGCTGATGCAGCTAAGGCTGCGGCCACTACCGCTGCTGCTGCTGACGCGCAGGCTAAGGCAGACGCTGCTCAGGCCGCTGCTATCGATGCTGCGGCTACGACCGCGCAGTTGAAGGCTGACGGTGCTGAGCAGGCTGCCATCGACGCGGCTGCTATCACGGCTCAGAGCAAGGCCGATGCCGCGAAGCAGGCTGCGATTGATGCGGCGGCGCTGACAGCACAAGCTAAGGCGGATGCTGCAAAGTCGGCTGCTATTAGCGCCGCTGCAACCGATGCAACCACTAAGGCGGATGCGGCTAAGGCGGCTGCAATCTCTGCGGCTGCTACCGATGCGACCACGAAAATGAACACGGCGCTCACCGCTGCCAACGGCAAGAACCGCATCATCTTTTCCACGTCCGACGCGACGGGCACCGCAGATGCTAATGGTGTCGCCTATGTGTCGGGCGACACTTGGTTCAAGAAGTCCGGGTCGCTCATCATCGGGCAGTGGGAGTTCGTCTCTGGCGCATGGGCTAAGCGTACCATCGACAACGCAGTCATCGCCAACCTCGACGCGGGCAAGCTCACGGCGGGCACGATCAGCGTGGACCGCCTTGCCGGTAACTCTATCGCTGCATCTAAGCTGATTGCCGGGACCATCACCGCTGCCTCCGGTATCCTTGATGATGCGGTGGTGACCACTGCTAAGATCGCTGACCTTGCTGTGAACAATGCCAAGATCGCTAACCTTGACGCAGCTAAGATCGACGTGGGCACCCTGAACGTTGATCGCCTCAATGGTGCCGATGTGCGTGCCAAGATTATTGCTGCCGGTAAGATCACCGCTAACGACATTAACGTGGGTAGCTTGCAGGCTGCCATCGTCACCGCGACTGCCGTGAGCGGTGTGACCATCACAGGTACCACCATGCAGAGCAGTCCAGCGGCCAACACTGGTGTTAAGTTTACTTCGGCTGGTATCTTCGGCTACGACGCTAGCGGCGCACAGAAGTTCAAGCTGGACGCGCTCACTGGCGCGCTCACTGCTTCGAGCGGTACGTTCACCGGCACTGTCAATGCGACAGCCGGTACCATTTCCGGTGACCTTGCCGTTACTGGTTCGATGACTGGTGGTAAGTACCTCAGTGCATCCTCCGGTCGCCGCGTTGAAATCTCTGGATCGTCTGCCAAGTTCTATGAAAATGGCACTACCGGTGAGTTCGGCTCTGAGGCTGAGATTTACGCCTATAGCGCGTCCCCGAACACTGGCAATGGTCAGTTGGTCCTTGAGGGCGGCAGCGCTAGTGTGACTGTCGGCCACAAGAATATGTATACATCCGGTTCGTCATCCCTCCAGACTGACGGCGCTGAGATCGGTATGCTGTGGGTAGACAAGATTTACCAGAGCAACGACACCGGCTGGGTTAACATGACCTACGCCAGTGACTACCAGACTCAGGGCGGTACGGCGGTAGCCTTCCGACGCATCGGCGACATTATTTATGTGCGCGGCCTTATCGATAAGATCAGTGCTAACTTCTCAGCAAACGTCACATATGTAGTGGGTACCATTCCTACTAGCTTCTGCGGCAACGAGTGGATTTACCTCCCGATTGCTGGCGACGTTGGTGCCGCGCAGTTGCAGATTCTCGACACCGGCTCTGTGCGTGTGCGCGCCTTCACTGCTTGTGCTTGGCTGGGGCTGTCAACGAACTACCGACTGAACTAACGATAACTAATTGTTTATGCTATACTGGATAACTGTAGACTTTAAGGGAAATTAATCAATGGATATTGCACAGACTGTAGTGAATAAGTTGCAGCAGGAACTGGCTCAAGCAACGCTGCGAGCAGTTATTGCGGAGGCCCAACTAGAAGCGCACCTTCAGGCGGCGGCTGAGGAGGGCGGCGAATAATGGGAATGGTTGGAAAGATCGCCGTACCGGACATCAACGATCCGGTTGACAACCTTCACGGCACCTTCGCTACGATGGCGACCAGCATCAACAACGCCCAGATGGTCAAGGTCGCAACCTCGCTGGCCCAGCTTAACGGCTGGACCGGCTCGGCCTATCCCGATGGCACGTTGGTCAGCATCAATGCGCTGAGCGATGGCCTCGACCGGGGAAGTCTCTTCCTTCGCACGACCGGTATCTGGGTCAGCGTCTCTGGCCTCAAGGTCACCAACCTTGCCACCTTCGTTGCGGCTGTCAAGAACTACACCAGCATCAACACTTGGGCTGGTGGCTCGTTCTACGACTCTTCGACAGGCACGTTTGGTATGTGGATTGACGCGGCTGGCGGGTACCGCCCCATCGTGGACAGTTCGTGGATTCCATGCACGTACCCGACTGGCACCAAGCAGCCTAACTTCGGCTACCGACTCTCCTACAAGCTGGTCGCAGGTGGTGTGATGCTCCGTGGCTCTGTGCAGAAGTCGTCTGGTACCTTCCGTAGCGGCCACTGCATTCTGTGGCTTCCCGATGAGGCCCGCCCCGCTGCGTCTATGCGAACCACCGTCTGCGGCAGCACTTGGTCGCTTGCCAACGTGGAAATTGGCTCGGATGGTCGTGGCATCATCTACGGCATTATGAACAAGAACCCTAGCTGGTTCTCGTGGGACGGCATTTTCCTCCCCATCGCCTAACTTAAGGATTTAAACTATGACTTTCGGCATTGACGTTTCCGGCTATCAGGTCGGCATGGACTATGCACAGGCACGACGTGAGGGCGTGGAGTTCGTCATCGTTAAGGCTGCCGGTTACAACACCGGCAGCCTCTACGTGGCGGATGGCTACGCTGAGAACGTCGATGCAGTGCGTGAGGCGGGCATCACTGGTGTCGGTCACTACTACGTTGTTGGTAAGGGTAACCCTACCACGCAGGCTGACTACTTTGTCAAGCACCTGCACGACTTCGACAAGGATCACGACATCCTCGCGCTCGACAATGAGCCGCTGGATGACAACGCTACCTTCTGGACGCAGGACAAGGCTTACGAGTTCCTGTCCCGTGTGCAGGCACTGACCGGCATCCCGGCTAATCGAATCTGGCTTTACTGCCCTGCTGGTCGCACCCGGCTCAACGCCCCGTGGGACAAGATCACTGACGCGGGTTACCGCATCTGGTGGAGCGCTTACGGCAGCTACCCAACCGGCCATGAGCCGGATCACACCCCCGCTCTTGAGGGCAAGATCGACCGCTGGGACATCCACCAGTATTCGAGCGTCGTTCCCGTCGCTGACCGCAAGACCATCGACGGCAACTACACGCCGATCCCGGTTGAGGAACTGTTCGGCGGTGCCGCATACAGCGTCCCGGCTGTTGTCGCCAAGCCGAAGCCGGTTGCCAAGCCCAAGGGTGAGTACCGCTACACTTCCACCGAGGAAGATGGCGAGCGCGGCAAGATTTTCTATGCCCGTGTGCAGACACTCGGCAAGCAGCGCCACGTTTACCCCGCGACGTACCGTATCGACGGACTCACTGGCCCCGCCACTGAGATTGCCCGCGTGAAGCTCACCGCACAGGCACTGAACGGCTGGGTCTATGGCCCGCACACCACGTCTGATGAGGACGGCAAGCCGGGTGTGAACTACTGGACTGCTGTACAGGCAGTTGGTAAGGCAAAGTTCGGTTACACGGGTCTGGTGGACGGCAAGCCCGGTCCCCTTACCTACGCGGCTGAGAACCGGATCACGGCTCATGAGCTTAACACCCACCGTTAACAAAAGGATTTAACAATGACTATTTTTACTCGCGCATTCTGGAAGTACGCTGGCGAGCGTGCCATCAAGACCATCGCGCAGACTGCTATCGCACTCCTCAGTGTCAGCAGCGTGACCGGTGTTCTTGACGTGGTGTGGATCGGCGTTGCCTCCGCTGTCGCACTCGCTGGCATCCTCTCTGTGCTGACTTCCGTGACCACCTACTCTGAGGACGAAGCTGCTGCTGGCGGGAAGCACGTAGCATAATGGCTACGTCCATCGAACCGCAGAATCCCGGTGATGCCATTGCGCTAGCCGGTATTCTCGGTCGTATCGAGGCTAACCTCGGGAACGTCTTCGGCTCTGTTAAGGAACTCTCTGCCGGAATGAAAGAAATCGATGCTCGACTCCGCGTAGTGGAGACTGCCGTGGCACAGCAGCCCGACGAGGGCCGCATCCGAAACCTTGAGGCCACGGTAGAAATTATTCAGACCACAATTCAGGCTACCAAGCCCGCCCCGAAGACCCCGTGGTACTCCGTGATCGCCGGTATTGCCGGTGTCGGAGCCATCGTCACGGCCTTTGTGTTCATCATTAACCTCATTGTCACTCACGTCCCGCTTTAATTTTTAGGAGTAATATGGCTGACTGCTGTAACTGTACCTGTGGCTGCTGCACCCGTGAGGAGTGCCAGAACTAGGGGGTGATCCTAATCTGGAAAAGGCCCGAGTGGAAATTAATCCACTCGGGCCTTTTGTGTATTTAGCGGAGAACCGCTTCGTCCTGATACCTGTTAGTCTCAGTCATTACGAACGTGAGCATACCCGGCTCGGAGTATTCGCCGGTCGCCTGCTCGAAGTAAGGTGAGCCACGGTCCTGTGAGGGGGTCTGCCGCCAGAGGCACGAACCCCAGTCGCTCATCTTGTCGTGGTGGAAGTGGTGCGTGACCAGCACATTTGCCTGTCCGAGAAGGCCGAAGCGTTCCCGGCCAAGCGCCATGTTCTTGAGCCAGTTGTGCGCCTTCTTGTCGATGGTCGCACCAGTCACACCCTTGGCATACACGTCGCCGTGTGTGGTAGCCAGCACCCAGTCGAAGACCTTGACCGCGACACCAGCCTCGCTCTGTGCGATAACCCATTCGATGTGATCCATGCTAGGATCACGGGAGAGCGCGAGCTTAGCCATTTCGAAGGCGTGTGTGTCATCGTTGTCATGGAGCGTGGTGTACTTGCCGTCGATACGGTTCTCGCCGTGGTTACCGCGTGCGGCAAGGACAATCACCTTGTCGAACATGGGAGCCAGCGTGTCGATAGTATGGAGGATGAGGGCAATTACTCCCTCTATCTGCTGCTTTCGGTCCAAGTCAAGGTTGAATGCCTGATTTCCGTAGATAACGCATCCCTCAACCAAGTCTCCACCACCGACGATAACGAGGGTTGTGAGATTTCTTCCAAGTGAGAATAGATCATTAATACGTCGTTGAGCCGCTTCAATGAAGGTGTAGAATTGAGCAGTGGTGGCAGCGGAGCCGCCATTGTAGGACTGTCCAAGCTGAATGTCGTTGATAGACAGGACAAATGCGGCCTCCGGTTCGTCCTCTTCTCGGAAAAGATAATCGGTCCAGTCAATCCGCTGCGTTGCATTCTGTGCGCGAAGCTGCGCCAGCACACCGAGGGGGTCGATGGCGGCGTAGGTGTCCTCTTCAGGCTCGACCACCTTCTTTTCCTTGGTGGTCACACGGAGAGAGCGCTTCGCAGTCTCGCCCTGATCGTACACGGAGAAGCCCAAGGATACGTCGTAACGCTCGCGGTCGATCCCCATAGTAGCCAGTAGCTGCTCGACCTCATCGGCGCTCTGTGGTACCGCTGAGCCTGTTACAACGGCGCTCACGGCTACCTCCTCATTGGGAAGCACACCGCCGTTCTGTCGTGCGGCTTCACGAGCGTCGTTGATCGTGGACTTGCCACAGCCCAGAATCTCTGCCGCCTTGCGGCTGGACACGCCAGCCACACTATCCAAGTCTGCCTGTGTAAGTGCAGCCATTAATCGTCATCTTTCGGTTTGGGCCACCCTCTGAGGATGGTCGGCATGTGGTGGAGAACGTCAACCGCGTACACGATGGCGTGTCGGGCGGCATCATTCGCGTGGACGTTACTGCGGAGATACCAGCCGAAGCGTTTCAGATGGTCGCCGCCCTTGTTACCCTTGGCACTCACAGGCTTCACGAGGTTCATCGCCGCACCGGGAATCTGCCAGACAATCTCCACGTCATCGATGTTGTTAGCGATGTCGCGCCCGATGTACTTAGGCGTGAAGTCCGGGTTGATGATGCCGGGGCGCTTGTCAAACTGCTCGACAACCAGAATGGTGTCGTAACCAGCCTGCCAGTAATGCACGAGGTTGTGGATCACACGCCACGCTGTGTCAGGGTCTTCCCACTGGTGATGCTCAAGGTATTCCGCATCGTCGTCGCTAAATTTAAACACCGCGATCCCGGTAGTTATACCGGGATCGACTGCGACAACGATCACAGGGAGTTTTCGTTGTGGGGTGGTCATTCCTAATCCTGTCTGCTACGGTTGTTCAGAGAGCGGCCCACCCCGTAGCGCGGTGTGGCCAGCTTGGGGGCAGAGCCACCATTGCGGATGCGAGAATACTGACTCGCTGCCTCTGTGCAAGGATCGCAACGACAACCTGCCCCTTGGTAACCATACAGTGTACCATGTTCTGATAGGTTTGCGCCAGCCGACGCACGGAGCCGCTTCCGCGACTCGCTCTGTGCGCGCTTGCAGTCGGCGCATCGACATTTATGCTTTGTGTAACCTGTTGTAGTGCCGTGTTTCCACATAACTGTAGTAATTAAATTCCCATCCAAGATTTGCCCCACGTCGCATCTGTGTCGAACGGAACCTGACCGAACACAGCTCGTCCACTGGCTCGCATGGCATCCTGCACACGCTCCGCGACTACCTCAATGTGTTCGTCAGGACAGTCTACCAGAATAGCGTCGTGTACCGTGGCGACGATCACTGCGTCGTACTGTGGCAGCCACTCGTTGACCTCCATCGCCGCGACCACGCACAGATCGGATGCGGTGGACTGCGGGAGGAAGGCCAGCCCCGAGTTGATGACGTTCTGCCGGTTCTTACCCGTAACAATTTCTGCTTGGTAGTACCGTCCGAACGGCGAGACAAGGGTGTGTTCCGGCGAGATTGCCGTCTCCTCGATCCACTGCCGCCACTCGTAGAACTGCGGCGCTGCCCGGAAGTAGTTCGTGATGATGGCCTGTGCTTCCTTCGGCGGCATGTCAAGCGCCTTGGCAATAGCATTAGCCCGTCTGCCATACGACAGACCGTAGATGACACCCTTGAGTTTGGCTCGCATATTCTTCTTGGTCGCCTTGTCGAGCGAGTCAAGATCAACACGCGGGAATGCGACCGGCATCAGCGAGTCGAAGAAGTCGGGCATTCCCGGCTGGAACAGCGAGATAAGGTACTCGTCATCCGACATGCAGGCCATCACTCGAAGCTCAGCCTGCGAATAGTCTACCGATACCAGTGATCGGGTACCCACGTCTCGGGGGACAAAGATACGTCGGAGACTGATCTTTCCATCTTCGTCTCGCGGGATGTTCTGGATGTTCGGATCACGGCTGGACAGCCGACCAGTGCTTGTACCATGCACAAGGAAGTCAGGATAAACAAGACCGTCATGCACACGCTTCTGAATACCTTGGACATACGTACCTTTCAGTTTGGTAATTTTTCGTGCCTCCAGCAGCGAGTCGGTGAACCGCTGACCGAGGGAGCCTTCCTCGAAGTCCAACTCCTCCAGCTTGCCAACGGCTGTACTGGCGAGCTTGACTCCGATGCTCTGGTAGAATTCCTTGACCTGCTTGGGTGAGTTAGGGTTGAACTTGGCCCCAGCCATTTCGCGGATGACCGTGAGGTTGGCTTCTTCTTCGGCCCTCAACTGCGCGTGCAGCTCATCAAGGTAGTCGAGGTCCACGGCCACGCCGTTACGCTCCACGTCCTGAAACAGATTGCTCATTCGCGCCTCGAACTTGGCGAGCTTGGCAACACGAGGGTCACCCTCTGCCGCCCGCGCGAAGTATTCGTACAGGTGCCACGTCCAGTACACGTCGTAGGCGTTGTACAGGTACAGGATGTGTCGCGGGATAGCCTCGTAGCCCACCTTGCCCTTGACGTAGAGCTTGGTGTCCTGCTCCCAGTCGTCTGCCCCGAGGTACTTCTTGGCGATCTTCTTCAGACCGTGATCCTCAGAGCGAGCGCCGGGGTTGAGAACGTGGGACATGAGCATCGTGTCAAGGTGCCCGCGAATCTGTGTCCCCAGCACTGCCGACAGGGTACGGAAGTCGAACTTCATGTTGTGCGCGATCAGCTTAACGCCAGAAGTTAAGAACTTGATAAGCTCTGCGCGGTTGTCCTCGCGCTTCAGAGCCTCTTCCCCAAGGACGATGACCCTGCCGCCCGAAGTCAGCGCCACACTGAGCAGCCACAGCTCCTCTGGCAGCATTGTGGTGATGTCGCCACCCGTCTCGATGTCCACCACGACGATCTTGCCGAGGTTGCGTGCGAGGTAGGCCGCGCTGAACCGAGTCTCAGGGCCGTCAATGACCATGTACTCCATCGGCGCGTAGGTCGGCGGGGTGAGCAGCCGGGTCACCGCTGCGTGCAGCTCGGTCAACCCAGAGCCGGACGACAGCAACTGTTTCTGGCTCATGGTCTTGATATAAGTTACTGGGGTAATGGGCGGCATATTGCCCAGCACCAGAACAGGGAGGGTCGGGTCAGTGGTGAACTGGTTCCACAACTCCACGCCTGTCACGGCAGGGAAGTCGCCCAACACGCCCCCGAGAATGTCCTGCACAGGGGGCAGGAACTTCGAGTCTGTGTAGACTGCAATCTCTGTCAAAGCTTTCTCCGATGTCTATGTAGTGTTGACTCAGCGATCCCCGTCAAGTCAGCTACCGTACTCAGGCTGGTCCCCTCCTCCAAGAAGATACCCAGCCACTCCGTTTTAATTTTGCCGGTGCTTAGCACATAGGCCAGCATCGACAGATGCTGTGGGTTGAGTTTCCCTCGCGCCTTCGGGCGCTTCATCCCCACGATGGCCTGCTCTACCTGCCAGACCGAGGAGCCAGTGATGGCCCCGATAGCTTGCAGGGAGAGGATGCCGTGACGATTAATCTCACGGCACCGCTCTCCCCGTACTGCTGAGTTGAGTCCGGTGGTATCTCTCCTCTGATAGATACCGTTGAGCCAAGCCAAGAATGAGGCAAGCTCATTCTTATCCATGCTCGATAAGCTCCAGACTCTTCTTGTTTCTGCCGTCTTCCACGATCTGAATTACATCTGTCTCCACCAATACCTCAACAAGTTCAATGAAGTCCTTCTTACGCTTGCCGTTCGTCGTTGCCCAGCGGAGCGCTTTGGCGTAGGTGACAAAGCCCTCGTTCTCGATGATGAACTTCTCCAGTGCATCGATGTCGCGCCGGTACATCGTTTCGTTCACGCCCTCCACCACAATAACAAGGTCTTCGACCCACTGTGCTGCGTAGTAGCGAGCGTTCAGAACGTCCACCAGCGACACCTTCTCGCGCTTTTCCATCATTGCGAACAGGACAGCCACCTTCAGAACGTTGATCGACAGGCGCTCAAAGCAAGGCTTCAGTACCGAGTAACGCGGGTGGTCCTTGAAGTATTCCTTCAAGTCCCACTCCAAGTCCGTCTGCCTGATCCATGCGTCGTTCTCGAACAACATCTGGAACGGTTCTTCACGGCTCGCCCCCGGCCTACGTGCCCAGTGGTCACGCACACGGGAGAGCTTCGACGTGAGATTGAACAGTTCCTGATCCTGAATTCCGGTCTGGCCGGGTACGCCCTGCTGAAGTCGGCTGTTCTCCCTTGTGCGGGGAGGAGCCTCACCACGAACGAAGATGTTACGCGGTCCCCAACCAGAAGCGAAGTCGCTAAGCTCAAGGTTTTCCTGAAGCTGCGACCGAATACCCATGAGATACTGCACGAAGTTAACCGGAGTGTCCTTCGTTGCTCTGCCCTGTCGCAAACGACCATGTGCCCAGCCGTCATACAATTCGTTCAGCGCCTCGAAGAAGCCCTTCATGTACCCCTTGCCACCCTTGATGTCGGCCACCAACTGCTGCGCCTCGTCCCGGTCATACAGTGATGACTGGTCCGGTCGCTCAGCTAGGTTGTCGAGCAGGCTTTCCGGCGTGGTGTCCGACGTGAGGATGTAGTCGTAGTCACCACTCTGACAACCACGCACCAACCGCTTCATCATGTTACGCGAGGTAGTCTTACGGGTATCCGTAGTCTCACCCATGATGACGAAGAACAGCCCCAGCCGCAGATCACCGAACTGTGGGTAGGCCACGGCCCACTCCCCCAGCACAAGGCTCATCGCGGTCAGCGCACCGGCTACGTGGTAGGGTGCGGGAGCGTCAGTCTTGGTGACTGCCCACTCCACGTACTCGTCCACGAATGTCTCCGTCAGCATCTTGCGTTCGTCCTCGGTCAGCAGCGCTAGCTCAAGCTCCTTGGACAGTCCCTCGTCCTTGGGGCGTGGAGTGTCGTCCAGAGCCACCCGCTCGGTGTGCGTCATCGGGCGGTTGCTCGGGTCAGCCTGTGCCTTGCGGATATCGTACTGCCAAAGGTCCGACATCGGGCGACCGTCACGCTTGTACTTGTTGCTCGATGCGTTCCACGCCACCACCAGTGCTTCCTCAGCGGTGAACCCGGCGCGGAAAAGCTCGCACACGAAGCGGTAGAGGGTGTCCGACCAGTCCTGTGTGCCTCGCGGTGTTGTGGAGTACAGTTCGCTCAGGTGAGGGCTGGCAACCACCCGACGAAGAACGTCCTTCGCTTCCGGCAGGTTGTCAGGGATGTCCTCGCTCAGTTCAAGGGTGTGTTCCTTGGTCTTGATGTTGCCGTACACGTCCATGATTTCAGCAAGAGAATAAATCTCACCGCTGCCCTCGGCGACATGCACAGGGTAGGCTTCGCCGTACTTGAGGTTGACGCTGTTGGGCAGACGCAGAAGCTGCGCCAAGTCCCAGCCGCTTGTGTCGGTGCCAGCCTGCTTGCCGTCAACCTTGCTCGCGTGCGTGAGCGCGATTGCCCGAGACGCATTCGCCACCTGTTCGGGGGTGTACACGTCATCGAGGAGCCAATAACTGTGGTGCTTATTCTCCGACGTGCGAACGTTGATCGACGGGGGTACGAGGTACTGGTCAATCGGGAAGGTGTCGGTGTCGGCGTAGAGAACAGGCGTGACAGAGACAGAACCCTTCCTGCGCCGGGGCACGGAGTACAGGAACGGAGAAAAATAAAGCTGCTCGTCTTCACGAACAGCCGCGTATGCACTAATTTGTTTAAGTTGTGCGGGGTACTGGAACGGCTTATGCTGTGTCAGTTCCCCATCGTCGTCATAGCTAGAAATGAAGACGTAACCCTCGCTGTCTCTGAACAACGAAGACAGAAAATCTGTGGTTTTCAAGCCAATGTTCCCTCCTAATGCTGATGTTACTACGCAACCGGGGCAGGATTCGAACCTGCATCCTCTGCTGTTTCTTGCAGAGCGGCATTCCGTTAGCCGCAACCGGTCGGGAGGGGGTGGCTGCTAGTATCCACTGAGTCTAGCAGTTGCCCTTAAGTCTCGTCCACAACTTAAGACCACCCCGAGTTATTGCTTAGAGGAAGAGGCCGCTCTTGGCATCCTCGACCTCAGCGCCGGTCACCTTGTCGGTGTCGTAGGCGTTGACGCGCTTGACAACGTTGCGCTGCTTGGTAACATCGTTGTCGTCGTCGTCCACGGACTCGTAATCCTCGACCTCAAGGACGATGTTGACCTGCTGGCCCACATAGTCGTCAGCGTCGTTGAACTCGAACTCACCAGCAGGGGTGTCCTTGGTGGGGTACGGGAAGCCGACAGCCTTGTTCAGGCCGATCACGCCGAACAGAGCGTTCGGAGCCAGCACAAACCAGCTACGCTGCTTGCGACCGATACCGGCCTGTCCCTCGGTGATCTTGAAGTCGATCACGTACATGGGGTTTCCAGCCTTGGACTGCTTCAGTTCGCTGGAGTAAATGGTAGCGCCGTAGACACCGGCAGGAAGCACCGGGAATCCTCCCTGTGCGCTCTTAATCTCATCGTTGGTGAGGTTAAGCTTGATGCCCATATGTTATTTGTCCTTCTTGGTTGATGTGTCTGATGTGTTCGTGCTAGTCTCGGCCTTAGCAAAGCGCTCAGGCTCAATCTTCTGGAAGATTTTCTCCATCGTGGGATCGAGGAACTTTCCATTAAGTTTATCTGCATAACGCTGTCCGCTAATCAGCTTGTCAGATACAGTAAAGTCCACTGCACGTCGTGGACCCTTCTTGCCGTCCTCTTCTACGGTGATAACCGTGAAGTGTCCAATGATATCAGGAGTTGACGGGAAAGTAAAGCGGGACTTACCGGAAAGCATGACGGTGGTGGTCACCACGCCAGTCTTATCGTCCTTCTCGTCGTCCTGATGAGCCACGAAGATCGTGAGGAACGGAGCCATGTGTAGGTAGTCAGCCATCTTGCTCGTCCACGTCTTCAGCGCGGCCCACTTAAAGTAACCGTCCTTCTCGGACTTAGGATCAGCAGCGTAAAGCTCAAGCTGTCGTTCCTGTGCCTTATCCAGAGTGTCGATGATGACAACCTGATACGGCAGGCCACTCTCTGCTTCAACAATCTCGTTGTTGAGAAGCGCCTCAACAACCTTGCTGAACTCTCGTGCGGTCGGGGTTTCGATCACGTCGATGTTGGGGTACCACGCATTGACGGATGACGAACCGCCCTCCACGTCGATCAGCAGCACACGCTCGTAGCCGGGAACGGCGCTGATGCTCGATGCGAAGACGGTCTTGCCCTTCTTCGGCGGGCCGTAGAGCAGGATGCTCTTCGGGCTGCCCATCTGTGCTGCCTTTTTAATTGCGAACTTCGGCAGCTTCACTGCCTCTTTGGTGTCAGCCAAGTATTAAATTTCCTCCACGTCGTAAATATTAATGTCGTCTTCCCAGACGTTAGCGAAGGCTGCATCCTCAGCGCTACTCTCATCCTCAGCCTCGACATCAATGTAACCCGTTTCACTGACGGTGTAGTCGTAACGTACTCGGTAAGTGGGCATATTCTCTTCTCCTCTTTGTTACCAGATGCCGTTGCACTGGTAGCAGTCATCATCTTCGGGCAGGTTCTCCCAGCCCTCAGCCTGAACAATTTCGTAGATGCGGCCAGCCCGTTCAAGTGCCGCTTCTGCCATTTCCGGCTGGTACTCTTCCTCATGAATGAAGATGTCGTTCACGTTACCAGAGTCACGGGGGATAAAGCAAATCGCAATCCGATCCACTGGCTCACCCGCAAGTTGAAGCCCTCGTCCGTAGATGTTTGCCTGATAGCGGTACTGCTCAGGCGGTCCATTGACGATGTAACTTTTAATCTTCTTGATGCCGACGATCTTCCAGTCCAGCACAACGGCAACCTGCTGGCCATCAATCTCCACGATGATGTAAAGGTCGGTCGTACCCTTGATGGGACCGTAGCCGGGGACATCCCCGACATAAAGTTTAAGTTCGTGCTGTGCATCTGGGAAGGTGTTGTGTTCGAGGTAGGCGTGTACCGCCGTACCGATGAACGGGTACAGGCTGAAATCTCGGTCATCGTCCACACCAGCCAGCGACTTGCCCACGCACTTAGGACAGGGGTTGGCGATGTTGGAAGGACCAGCACGGCGCTGCTTGTCGCGCTCTGTGCCCTTGGTGATTTCTGCGAGTACCTTGGCCTTGAGTTTACTCGTCGCCAACGGCGAGCTTCTCGTTCACATAGCCCGCGACGGTGGCGAACCACTCCTGATCCGCAAGGATCAGACTCCCCGCAAGCTGGTTGTGTTCGATGAAGTAACCCTTGTCGTTGTGCAGCGCGGGGATGTCCACGATGAACTCCTCTGCGAATCCGGTGAGGATGTTCTGCACGTCTTCTGCTGTGTAATGCTTAGTCAATTTACTTTTGTTTCCTTGTTAGAATTTGTAGGTACCAACGAACGACTCGCTGACAATAACTGTCTGAAGAATATGTTCTGCCGCGTCCTCAAAGTCACCAGCAGTAACCTCACTGCTGCGATACAGTACACGAGAATCTGCGACAGTTCCATTCGGCTCAACCAAACTGAGAACAAAGTCGTCGGCCCAATCTTCTGTGATGCGCCAGAACCGGCCCTTGCCGGGGTCTGGTAGGTTTGGCTTGTCTATCGGTCAACCCTCTCCGTTGCAGCGAAGCTGCGCCATTCTCCAGCGGCCCAGACCTCAATCGTATTGCCTTGCGGTGTCTCCTGCTCCACGAAGAACGACCCCTCAATTACGCCTGCCCCGAGGTCGATCACGTTGCGCCGTTCGAGAAGGGCACCGCTTGCGATCCGCACAAAGACGGTGGCCTTCTCGTCAGTCATTGATGACCTCCACCTTGACCGAAAGCTTGGCGCTCGGCTTCTGGAAGTCCTCGTACTCATCCTCGCTCAGCTTGTCCTTGGCGCGAGCCGACGTGAGAACCAGCTTAGCCTCAGCGTATTCTGCCCACAGCTCGGGGTGGAGCTTCTTGCCGTAGTTCTCATCGAACCGCTTGGACTGGTAGACCATGACCTTGAGGAACCCGTTCTCGTTGTCGCCAACGATGTAGTCACCAGGCTCCTCGTGGAAGTATTCGACCTCCTTGGCCTTCAGGTTCTCGACCGCCTCCTCCAGCTCAGCGATCTGTGCCTGAAGCTCCTTGATCTTTCGTGCTGCGGCAGCCGCTCGCTGTGCCTGCTCAATTTTGTCAGTCATAATTATTTCCCCTCTCCATCGTTAACTGTCTGCAATGATATCCAGCAACTCTTCTGCTGTAAAGTCTAGCGTACCGTCTTCGACAATACTATGCAAGATAGTCCCCACGATTTCGGTATCATCCGTGCAGTCATTCTCGAACAGCCGCCGCACAAGCTGTGCCTTGGTAGCCATCTTACTTCCTCATAATTGCAGCAACCAAGTTGCTCGGGTCGTCAGGGTAACCGTAGCTCGACTCGCTAGCTTCCGCAACCCGCCGCTGAACATAAGCCACCGCCTCGTGTGCGGTAAGCGCTCGGCCCAGCGATTCGAATGTGGTGTGCCCCTCAAATGGAACGGGGCAGGAGCAACCGGAATCTTCTACGGTGTAGAAGTTCTTACGCTCAGGGCTGTACAGCACAGCGAGGATATCGAACTCGTAAGCTGCATTACGCAGTTCGATGCTGCCGATACTCTCCAGCCCGAAGTGTTCTGGGTTGTTCGCAACATCTTTAATGTAGTACCCCATTAGTAGAAAACCCCTCGCTGCATTGCATCCAACAGTTCTGTCATACTGCCATAGTAAGTTTCGGTGACCTTGCCATCCGACACCCTGACAACGTACTCCTCGTAGTAGCAGGTTTCACAGTAGCCGCTGTATTCGATGTCGTCCTTGAAACTGATGTCTGCGTCATCAGCTACCTCGTTGTCGCGTTCCCGCAGAAACGAACGCCCCCACGCATCCATCGCGTCTTTTACAACACTCAAAGTCTTGCTCCTCTTTCCTCTTGGTACTAACCTAGTGCCTCACGCACCGTTTGTCAAGCTATTTCGCAAACTAATTTGCAAGAACTTTACGGACGTTATCGAACGACTGGTAGCGGATGAACTTACCATTCTCCCAGACAGGCTCAAGGAGGCTAAGCCCAGCCTCCTCCGCGAACTTACCGTCATGCCCGTCAAGCAACTGAAGGCCGCCAGCGCCGCCGATAACGGCAAGCCTGCCCTTGGCAGACTTCTTCGTACCGTTGTCCGTGATCGGGTCTTTGGCAATGTCTCGTCCGACACCATCAATCTCCACCCACGTAGCCTTGACAGCGCTGGCGAACGTGTCACGGGTGACGTACTGATAGGTGTAGCTACCCACACCAAGCACGATGTTCGTGGACGCAAAGCCCTTGGCCTCAAGCCGCTTAAAAATAGCCTCGGCGCGCTCGTAGGTAATCGAGTCACCGTAGATAGCTCCGATGTGCGGGTCCAGAACCTTGTAACCCTGCTCGTTAATCGTGCCGCCGAAGGTGTCCCACAGCAGTTCGATGACACCCTTCTGTTCCGGTCGAAGGGGTTGCTTTGTCTTCTCGTACAGTTCCCGTGCGGCAGCGTAACGAGTGCCGTTATGCACACCATCCTCGGGGTCACCGAATGTGCCGGTCAGGATGTCTACGGGGTCGCCGGAGTCGGGCCGAACAACCAGCTTGCCATCACGTCCCATGATCTGATCCTTGAGGTTCGGCAGGATGACCGTGAGGACGTTCCACAAGTCCCAAGTATCAGAGACTACCGAGACAATCCCGGCCGGGTACAGGCTCAGCAGTCGCTCGTAGGTGGCCTGCTCGTTGCCCTCGTCGGAACCGCCAGCGCACATCACGGAGTGCTCGGTGGCAGGAACAGAGCCGAGAATGAGTCCGTTGTCTCCATCGTAATTCTCTTCAACGAACCGGGCGACATTGAGGTTGTCTGAACCAGTGAAAGAGAGAAGGTGTCCAGCACCCGATGCGGCGGCAGCCTCTCGACCAGCCATGCCACGGAAAGAGAAGTCATGTCCCTGCCACTCCGTTCCCTCGATTGATCCGGTGGTCTTCAGCGCCCACTCGTTGATGAGCTTACGGAAATAATACGCAGTGGTAGCAGACGTACTGGCCTGCCAGATGCTCGCGCTCATCACAGTCTCGATGTAGTTCACGAGCCAATAGAACTCAGGCAGCGTGTTCTCTACCGTGAAGCTCGGCACACGGAGTGGGACCAGTGTACCTTCCGGCAGACCACAGAACCGCAGGGGGAGGTAGCCCAGCCTGTGCAGGGCGCGGATGTGGTCGGAGCCAACGTCGTTCGGCCCGAGAACCGACGTGACGAACTCCTCGTACAGTTCGGCTACTTCGTCCTCGTCGGCCTCGAAGAACGGAACCCATGCGTCCATTGCCCACGATGCGAGGAACGCCTGAAGTCCGAAGTGAACGACGTGATCGATGCGAGCTACCCGGCTGCCCCGGTTGGTGTAGTTGGACAGCACCCCCGTTGTGCCGACAGGGTACTGGCGGCGGTGGTCGAGCTTGTAAGCGTCGGTGTCCATGAGTGGCGCGATGGGCGCAAATTTGTCATACATTAATTTCTCCAATCAAGTAGGGAAGCACGGGGATAACTTTAATTCGATCTGGGAATACCTCAGTGGCAATCGAGGGGTATGAGTCGGTCGTGTAGATGCTGTCGAACCTTTCGCACAATGACTTAATACCTTTAGAGAAGATGCCATGCGTCACCCACAAGTCGAGCCGTTCCTTGGGAAGACCCGTTGCCTCAGCCAGTCCGATGAACGTACCTCCACCGTCGCATATGTCGTCCACGAGAAGCAGCTTACCCACGGCGGGAAGTTCCTCGCAAGTGAAGCCGTTCAGTTGACCAGTCTCGAAGTCTCGTGTCTTCTCAGCCTTGAACACCGGGACGTGCAGCTTTTTTGCCGCGCGAGTGGCCCGATCCACTGCTCCCTTGTCGGGTGCAATGACACCGACATAGGGGTGATCGTAGTAGTCGCCCCTGTTGCCAAGCTCCCGCTTGATGATGCGCTCGAATGGGAACACGGTCAGTTCGGTACGCCCAGTAGCCCCCAGCATCCTCGGCATAACCTCAGAGTGCGGGTCAAGCGTGATGATTTGGTTCACACCCAGTGCGTTAAGGAAGTCAGCGTAGACAGCCGCCCCGAATGGAACTCCACGGTCAGCGCGTGCTGCTGGGAGGTATGGCAGGATGATGACAGTCTTCTCGCCGCGATCCTTGCAAGCTTCTACCCACATTGCCAGTAGGAACAAGTCGTGAGAGTCAGCCCCACGAAGATCAGCGATCTGATATGCGAACCTCTGCTCACCCTCGGCACCCTTGATGTGTGCCTCCCCAGCGGGGAACGTGAACGCCTCCAGTGGACTCGTCACGGTCCAGCCTTCGAACGTCTTAGCCATGAACTTCAGTGTCATTGCTTACCTCCTCTTCCTCGTCAGCCAGCTTTTTAATTGCTGCCTCGTGGTCCCTAAAAAACGTTGTCATTAGTTGCTCTCGGTTGTCTCGGCTACGGGGGCGGCATCCATCAGTCCGCAGACGCGACAGGTATACCCAGTCAGTGACACTTGCTGGAGTTCACCGGCACACTCGATACAGCGCGGTTCCTCCGTTGTCTCGGTTGCGGGGTGGAGAGCGGCGCGTTCGCGGTCGAGTGCGGGAGTGTCAGGCATTCCCGGCTCCCTACCGACACGGGCAATATCCGATGAACTGTGCGCGCCCCAGAACGAGAGGTAGGCGGCGCGAATGGCTTCTCCATCAGCAACCACCGCCGCGATCCGGCGCTCTGCCTCATCCAAGGCGGTGAGCAGGGCAAGCGCGGTGTCGGCAAGCTCGGCAATCAGTTCTTCCTCATCGCCCACACGGTCACCGGGCCATGCGCCGCACGAGCCGAAACACACCGAACAGTGATCTGATTCGTCACCGTGGCGCAATGGGTTGCGGGCTTGACCAATCAGCGCCTTGATGGCGGCACGGTCGAATGATTCAGTCATGAGTGATCTCCTCGGTTGTTTCCGTCACTCGTCGAAACACGGCGGTCTTGTCGCGCAGGGTTTCCCCGGAGCGCTCGAAAAGCTCACCGTGGAACCGCGCTTGAAGCGCGCCCTTCCGAATGAACATGAGTCGCCCGCGGCCGCTCGGCATCAGCCCCTCGGCCAGAACCGATTCGCTAGGCACGGTCGCTCCCCTTGGTCTCGGCCTGAAGCTCGGCAAGCTTGCGCCGGTAGTAGTCCTCGTGCTCGTCGTGCCGGTCGATGAACGCCAGCAGGTCTTCCTCCGTGTAGTTCACTTCTTCCCCTCGGTCTCGGATGCTGCCCGGATGGCGGCGGCAATGTCACGGCAGGTTGCCGCGTCCCTCAGGTGCTCGCTCTCGCCCAGCGCGATCTGCGCGTCAGCTTCGCGCTGCTCCGCTTTCGCCTCGGCCTTCACCTGGGATAGCCAGCGGTCGAACTCTTCGGGTCGCACTCGATAGATGCGCAGGGCATCGCGCACCTGCTCCGTCGTCGGCGTGAACGCGTCAGTCAAGATAGTCCTGCTCCCTGCCCTCGTCCACGATGGCGATGATATCGAGCGCGAACGGGAGGTCGCTCGGGCCAATCTCCATAGCACGCTTACGTACCAGAGTCAGCTTCTCCAGAGCATCCTCCAGCTCTGTGCGAAGGGTCTGCTCGTTCATTTTATCGATGTTCATTGTGCTACCTCCCTTTCAGTATCGGTCGTACAGCTCGGCAAGATCGTCAGCAATCTCGTCAAGTCGTTCCTCGTTGCGCTCGTCTCGCGTGTCGGGTGAAATGAAGTTCCACCACTGCACCGGCTGGGTCTGTCCCGGTCGGTCCAGTCGCTCCCCTGCCTGTGAATTCAGCATAGCGTTCGAGTGCTTCGAAAGCCACACGCCGTTGCTGCACACATGCTGGAGTCCGTCGAGTCCTTCTGCCACGGTCGGGATCGTCGCCACGATGACGCGCTCCTTCTGCCCCAGCTCCAGCACAAGGCGGTCACGTTCAGCCTGCTTCGTCTCGCCGGTGAAGCCAGCAGACTTGATACCCGCCTTGTTAAGTCTAGAGACTACGATGTCCACGAAGGGCTTGCTCGGGCAGAGAACGAACCATGTCTCTTCGTCGCCACCGTCTTTAATCAGTGAGATTAATGCGTCCAGCTTGGAGGACTTGGTGTTCTCCGCGAAGGTAACCTCACCATCCTCGTTCACGATGGGAACACCCAACGTGATCTGTCGCAGGCGTAGATCGTTCACGAGTGAGTTAGACGTAGCAACAAAGCTGTCGCCCAGCCACGCCCCCGCAAGGTCGTCCCACTGCTGGTAAATCTTACGCTGCTTCGGAGTCATTTCGCAAATGACTTCGATGGGCGGCAGCACAGGGGGCAAGTCGCCTCGGTGATCGGCCTTCCGTCGCCGCACAAAGAACGGCATGTCTGCGGTCACGCCACCCGGCGTAAGCTCGCGCACCAGCTTAATGATCGAACCGTCGCGGATCGTGCGCCAGAACTTCTCGATCCACTTGTGGTACGACTTGTACCGCTCGGGCCACAGCCAGTTCATCGGGGAGAACAGCCCCTCCGGTCGGTTAGCAGCCGGTGTACCGGACAGTGCGACCTTGTACTCGCTGTCGATCCAGCGAATTGTCTGGCTCGTCAGCGACTTGCCGTAGTTCTGGATGCGGTGAACCTCGTCCGCAATAACCATGTCGGCGTACTTGCCGGTGATCGCACCGGAGCGCATCATTTCCCAGCCGATGAAGTACCAGCCGGGTTCCTTGTCGGCCAGCCGCGTGAACGTGTAGTTCTGGTGTGCCTTCTTGGTGTTCTCCAAGTAGTAGAACGGTGCGTCGGGGATCATGTCACGCACCGTCTTTTCCCACGAGCGACGGGTGCCGAGAGGCGCGATTACCACGATTGTCTCAACACCCGTCCGCCGTGCGAACTCAACAGCAGCGATGGTCTTGCCGAGCTAAAGAGCCTGTTCGTAGGCTAGGAAGATGGACTTGTGACCTTCCGCAATAGCGCGGGAGACATCGAGTTCCTGATAGTCGAACAGGGTAATCATTTGGCATCACCTACAATCTTTCCACTTACACCGTTGCGGGTGCGGCCTTTGGCCTGTCTATCATCTACGTTGTCTTTGTTGGTACCCAGAAATAAATGCTCTGGGTTAATGCACTTCCTGTTGTCGCATGTGTGCAAGACATGAAGACCGTTTGTTGGCCCCACCCATACAGAATACGACACAATATGTGCATTGGTTTCTCTGCTATTAATTTTTAGTTGACCGTATCCACCAGTGCTGAAGTAGCCTTGCCACTCCCAGCACCCGGTATCGGTGACGACCCAGCCAAAATGTTTCAGCTTATCCTCTGGGGACAGGCCAACCGCATTATTGTTCGGGCGCTCTGGGTCGCCGTACCGATACCAGCGTTTGTAATGTACGCTGCACCAGCCTCTTGCCATAATCTTTGTCGTTTCACACGACTTAACCTTACACTTCATGTCGATTAAAGATTATCAGCGAGACAGGCGCTTGTCAAATTTCCTAGCGCTCAAAAAATTTCGCTGAGATATTCCCGCATGGGCCTACTACTCAACTTCATACCACTCCCCGTCAATCCAGCCTAGCAGCTTTTCCAGAACGTACTCCGCGCCCTCAAGGTGCAGTTCATTCGGATCAAGCAGTCGCTGGAAACCGAGGTTGAACAGCGTGGTCGATACCTTCTGCCGAATCTCCTCAACCGTTTCCGGTCGCTTAAGCTCCAGCACCTTTACTTCAACATCGGTAATAATTTTTATTTCCTCACATTCCCAAGTGGATAGCCAGTTCGAAGAACAGTTTCT